>Ga0180433_10006011_pt1 | contig 16126 bp, 11 predicted proteins | sample SS_ome_8_FD_132980 | JGI IMG/M metagenome (GOLD analysis project Ga0180433, IMG submission 132980) | Hypersaline lake sediment archaeal communities from the Salton Sea, California, USA - SS_1_D_1 metaG | ecosystem: Environmental > Aquatic > Non-marine Saline and Alkaline > Hypersaline >... | reverse complement strand
TGCATTTTTTACAGCGCTTGATGTGCGTAGTGAGTTTCATGAGGCCCTCCTTTATTTGACTTTGTCTTCCTTATACCAGTCTTTTTGTGTATAGTCGGATTGTTAACAACACGGAGGTGCTACCATGAGCGAACCAAAACCCGCAGGTCCCCCCTTAATCGGCCAATTTTCTGGGCCGGAAAACAACGCCCCACGGGAGGATTTACAACGTAAAGAAGACGTCGAAGCTGTAGAGGCGATTGAACGTCAACTTTCCAGCGAACGAGAAAAGCGAAAACCAAAAACACAAGAAGAGAAAGCCCAAGCGTACGCGGAAGGGTTGGAGACGGCTGGGTTGGAACCTAAAGACGCGAGAGTGGTTATCGACGCGATGGCTGAAAAGGGCGCGTACGAGGAGGATTACCGCATAGCCGGGCGCATCAGCATCACGTTGCGGTCTCGGGACTATGGTGACGTACAAAGAGCCATGCGGTATCTTGAGGCGGAAAATCCCACCTACATGCAGAGCATCAACGATTTCATCTCGCGGTACAACCTGGCGGCGTCTCTAAAAAGATACAACGAAAAGGTGTTCGAGTTCCCGGAGCGTACTCCGGAAAATACGAACAAGGTGGAGCAGGAGTTTGAGAGACGCCTGATGTTTTTGCAGACCATTCCTACCCCGATTGTTGAGCGGATGATGCAGTCTCTGGTCGCGTTTGACACCAAGGTTGGTGCCGCACTCGCGGAAGGAGCCCCCGAGGATTTTTAAATTCGGCGGTGGGGCAAGTACGGCTCTACTGCATGATGAAGGGCATCCCACTGCCGGTTCCAGGCTCATTCGAATACAATCTTTTGGCGGAAGGAATACGCCGAGAGCGGGAAGAGAAAATCGCTCTGGTGCGGTTGTTCACACTACTTTTGGCTGATGCGCACAGCCTTGAGGCGGAAAAAGTTGGTCTGCTTCTCACCGAATATGTAGAGGAGTTGTATCAATATAAGTATAATTATAAATACGAACCAATTAGACGTCGTTTTGATATAAAGAAAATAGATGAAAAATTGGAAGATGCCCGTATACTCAAGAAAGTAGCAGCAATGACCGTAACGGAGCCAATAAGTGCCGGAGATAGTTGATTTTAATTCTATGCAGGCCAATGTGGGCCTGGTTTACGAGCCGCAAGCTCCGCCACAGATGCGCACTCCGTCCCCGGGGGAGGCGGCAATTGGACTGACGCATCAGGCTACACAGAACCTGGTGGAGGCCCAACAGCAGCGCACCGCGCCTATGTCCGTCGGCCAACAATTCCGCCAACAGTTCCAAGCTATCCAGGCACAGCAGTCATTGAATCCGTACGCGGCCCAGGCCATGGCGTCTGCACTTCCGGGAGCCCAGGGGTACGCAACAGGCATGCTGCCGTCTCCTATTACGATGACTCCGCCCAGCACAGGGGTATTCCGTCCTCCGGCGCCACCTCCGATGATGCCGCTCCTGCCGATGCAGCCTCCTCCGGTAGGTATTCCTCCTTTCACCCCCCAACTTCCGGCGCCAATGTTTCAGACGCCGTATGACCAACAGGCGCGATTGGCGGACGTGACGGCGAATCGCCAGTTTGCCTACGCTGCGCAGGCGCCGAACGTTCTCGGACAGGGATTGGGGTACCTCGGTGGCGCGTGGGCCGGTGCACGGATGGGTGCACGGTTCGGCCCGTGGGGTGCGGTGGCCGGCGGAATTGGTGGCGCCGCGATGATGGGGGCTACGGGCATAGCTGAGGGTATGGGGGATATCGGGAACTTTTTAATGCGACCCGCAGTTCAGCGCCGGCAGATGGGCGCCGCCATCCAGAATCTGTCACGGGATTTCGTGGTTGGGGGACCCCAGGTACACGCACTCGGGCGCGGGCTCACACGCGACGCGAGTATCCAGCTTGCTGGAGGCATTCAGGAGATGGCGGGGCAGGAGGACTTCCGCACACAGACGGGCGGTATGTTCAACCAGGCAGACCTCATGCGTATGCTCAAGGGTGCAGGACAAGCAGGTCTGATGGATATGCAGCAGTCCGTACCCCAGATTCAGCAGCAGCTTCGTCAGGTCGCTCAGACAGTCAGCCGATTCATGCAACTGACAAATGACCCCGATGTGACGAACGTAATCCGCCAAATGGGCCAACTACAGCAGTTTGGGCTCAATCCGCAGGAGATGGAGCAGGCCGCATACAACATGCGACGATTTTCTCGCGCTGCTGGGACATCCATCGAAGGACTTCAGCAGATGGGTGGTTTGCCTGGTGCGATGACTTTTCAGCAGGCCGGCATGACAGCCGGAGCGGGTTTTCAATATGGCAACTATGCGGCAGCGGCTGCCCGGCAGATGGTGGCTTCGGGCAACTTGACGCCTCGCCAGGTAGCGCTCATGGGTGGCGTGCAGGGTATCACACAGCGGGACATCCAGGCCCAGGCCGCGTTTTCGGCTATGCCACTGTTCACCGCATCCATGGCCCAATATGGTCCGCAGGGGTGGGGAGTCAACGCGGGTCGTGCGGGGCAAGTGGGCGCTGGAGGAGCCTTGGGTATGGTGCAGGGGGCCGTCCAAGGAATGAACCAGGCTGTTCAGCGTGGAGGCATTGGCGCATTGGCGATGTACCCACTCCGACAACGTGAATTACGCGAACAAGCCATGGCCCAGATGACGCCGGCTGAGATGATGTCTCAGCGATTCCAGATGGCAATGCAAACCGGGAGGCAACTTGGTTTACGGGGTGAGGGCGCATTCGCTGCGGGGGCCCGCTTGGCTTTCGGGGAAGAGGTCGCGGAGCAGATGATGTACCAGGCCAGAAGCCCTGGATTTTGGGACGCGCAACAGGACCTCGTACGGCGACAGAAGCGTGAACTGGCCATGAGTCAGCGCCAACAGATTATGGAAGCCGGTTCGGGACGTATTATGCGGGGAGTCAAAGGTGCGTACCGCGATAGTTGGTTGGAACGTGGTGTAGGTACGGTCCGCGAATTCGGCGAACTAGTGGCGAGTCCTTTTGGAAGAGCCGGCGGTGCGATAAGTGGTGCGGCAGGAGACGTTGCCGATTGGTGGGAGGACCTCGGTACACCTGAGGGTATCGCACGGACGCGAGTCAGCGAGAGCATGGCTGCTGCCCATGCCGGGCTTCGTCGTCGCGGACGCCTGGGATTTATAGAGCGGGGCGGCGGGAATGTTGGAGAAGATTTTAGTGATGTGGATAACCTGGAACTGCAACGTGCAATGGCACTCCAGGACCAGGGACTCACAACCACTATGGCGCGAGTCGGGGATGCGAGTGTGACGGGTTTGAGTCTGGCAGTAGGTGGAGGGGCGACCACAGCTGCGCGTGTTGGGCTCGGTGCCCGCGCTGCCCGTGTAGGTAAGGGCGCAGCATTGGGTGGGATTGCCGCAGGTGTAGGGGAAGCAATCCCTTGGTTACAAGGTCAGGCATACGAACTCACGATGGACCCTGGAGCGAAACGGCGCGCAATCCTCAACCTACGAACGACAGACCGACAGACACGGGCGCTGGCACAAAGAGCAGCGGAAACAGGCGGTAAGGGTGCCGAGGTAGATAAGATAACCGGTATACTGAACACGCTGGCCAAGAAGAGCGACGCGAACGTCAGCGGTTACGAGCTGATTCAACGCGGGGGTCGTAGTGCCCAAAAGAAGATTAATGATGCCGCAAGTCGTGGTTCGGGGATTACGAATGACGAATGGAGAGGTATTATTGTCGATACGTTGAAAAGTGCCGGAATAAAAGACGCAGAGGGTGAAGTCGCGAAGATGGACCCCGATGCAATCGAAAACATGAAGGCACAGATGCTGTACCAGGCAAACCAAGACCCGGATACAGCCAGGGCGTGGCAAGAGGTGGACGAGCAGTCACTGAAGCAGATAGAAAAACGCATGCACGCGCAGATGGAGCGCCGAACAAAGCACCTGGATGACAACATAGAACAGCTGGAATCCAAGATAGATTTTGAGTTCGACGAAGGCATGACAGGGTTGGCCACAGAGTTGGGAGGCGAGGACTTCGTCATGGCGTCCGTGATGGCGGCGGGTGGTGACTTGTCAGAAGACCCAAATGTTCGAAAACAGTACAACCGACTTAAGTCGCGATTTCTCGCCAGTGGTAAATCCCGGAAATCGTGGGATGACAAAATTCGCAAGATGCAAGAGAACCTCGGGCCAAAGGGCAAGTACAGCCAGATGATGGCGGTTCACGGCGTTAAGCGTAGCGAACTCGCCGAAGTGATGGAGAGCGGGATTTGGGATGCGGGTGGTACAGTGGGGACTGTTACGCAACTGGTTCGAGATATCAGTCGCAAGGGGTTGCAAGCGGGTTTTGCCAGCAAGGGTTTTCGCGAAACGATTACTCCGTATATCGGAACGGGAGCCGCAGAGGAATTATTCGGTGGCGGCGGTATGATTACGGCCGAGACTGTTGCGCAGGCCCTTTCTCCCGATGCGCTGAAGCGTATGGAGCGGTCGGGTGCGTCAGGTAAACGCCGGGCTGCTATGTACCGTAAGGCACAGGCCGGGGATGAGAAAGCCTTGGCGGCTATTCAGTCAGAAGCGGTAGCACTCCGAGAAGCAGGGGAGACAGAAGATGTTGTGGCGAGAGAAGCTACTGGAGAGCAGGCTGATAAGCTCCGACGTGAAGAAAAAGCATTTGGCGATATGAAATCTATGTTCAGAGACTTCACACCGGCTGCCCGGGAATTTAAGATGGGGGCCCGCATGCTGCGTCAGGCCATGGAGTCCGACATGATGAAGAAGATGAGGTAACGAATGGATGAACGATGGAAATTTGCGTTGCCTAGGGCAGAAGAATTGCTCCGTATCGTACAGACCAACATCGTGTACAATTTCCGTGCGGGACACGAAGCCAGCATACAGCTGGACCCACTGATTCAACGGGCGTACACCATCGTCAACGAAACCGGCGTAGTTCCGTACAAGGACTACTCAGCGGATATTACGCTGGTTCCGGGGCAGTGATATGACAGTAAGCACGAAGAATCCGCTGAATCAGGGCGCGATTGTACCTGCGATGCAGGTTATTAATCAGTTCAACGCCATCACCGGGCGAGACATAAACGCGCTCGGCGTTCAAGCAGCGCAGCCGTTCTCATCCCCGAAGTACGCCCGACATCGCACGAATCGACACCACGAGTTCGAAGATACGATGGCCCGGATGTTTATCCAGGTACCGTCGGCGCTTTATGAGAAATTCCTAGCGTCGCTGACGGATAAAGAGACAGCGGATATTGCGCGGGTGCTCACAGGAGACAACGTTCAGCAAGGCGGCATTGGGTACATCGATTTCTTTCTGCAACGAGCACACCATGCACTGAATGACAAGTACCAGGTAATCGAAACACTCTCGGACAGCTACGTAGCGTTCTTCTTCGGACTACAGGCTCCAGTGTTCAGCTACACCGGGACCTTGATGAACACATATCAGGACGACTGGACGATGCGCATGTTGCGCATCTTCAATGAGCTGGGTCGCGGTACGCAGTTGGCTCGGCGGGGTTTTATCATGCGTTTGCGATATGATTCGCTTATCGTGAACGGCGCCATGACAAATTTTGAGTGGGACCTTATGGGAGAGGGGGAGATGTCGACGCCTTTCTCGTTTAACTTACTGGTGAAGAGTGTACAGATTGTTTACGGTGGGTTGCGCCCACCCACGAACTTACGTCATTTGGGTTTTAAGGAATTTGAACCGCAGGTAGGGGGTTCGACGTTTGTAGCTGGAACCGGGGAAGCATCGAAGAGTTTTATCGGGGGACCAGCGACCAAACCCGAAGGCGTTTCGGATAACAATCCTGACCCACAAGCTGAAGTCGATGTAAACCCGGAAGGGGTTACACAGAATTTTGATAGCGAGACGGGGCAGACCATCTTTGACCCGGCACAAGCTCGTTAGTGTTGGAGGCCGTAAATGACAGCCATATTTAGGATAAACCAGCCAGGTATCACACCCCCTAAGCCTCCCACGGGCACCTGGGACCGCGCACGGCAAGACCTGGAGCTTTTTGCGCGCGGTGGAACGGTAGAATTCGAAGCACAGGATGTAATGAGTTCCTACAAATGGGAGCTTTACAGCCAGCCTGCCGGCATAACCGAAACGGTGAACAGCTCGACGAGTCAGACCGCTACTGTGGACTTCGGGTCTACAGGGCCCTTCCTGATGCGTTTGACGGTGGATGAGGGGTTACCGACAGAAGAGGTATCGGTACGCTACGTAGGGCTGCCGCTCCCGAGTAGCCAGCTTCCTATTCCAGCACTGGACGAGTTGAACTTCGACAACAGCCAGACACCCTACGACGGTTCGAGGGGTGCTGCGGACAAACTCGAAGCCTGGTTTCGCTGGTTGGACGAGAAGGTTGGCGTGAGTCCTAGGCAACGTGCTGTCATTGATTTCGAGACGGACCCTTCGGGACTTTCCCCCAGCGCGGGAGACCGGTGGATTGTGGGGTCGGGCGCTGTGGGCGTTTGGGCCGGAAAAGATAATGACATTGCCGAATGGGACGGAATCGACTGGCTTTACGCCACTCCAGAAGAGGGATGGATAACCTACGTTGACGCCCTCGACGTCGATTACAGATTTATCGACGATGGTGTACCGACCTGGGAAGAGGTTAAGGGCGGTATTTTCGATGTCGGTGTCGGACTGTTGTCCGCAGAAAGACAGGACGCGGGACTCACTACTGCGGCAGCCTACGCCTTCAACATGGGTTCGGGCAATACTATCAATGCCGGCTCTGACTTCGCAGTGGCTTTTGGCGCCGGAAATGTCGTCGGCAGTCGCGCGGATGCGCCGTACGCTTTTGTGTACGGCCGGGACAACCTGGTCGACGGCCCCGTAACCCCCGAGTGGGTGAATTTCGTTGTTGGTCAGGAGCACGATATCCAGGGGGACCAGCAGACAGTTCTGGGGGGCATAGAAAATATTACAGATAACCTGTCGGGAGTGAACTGGATTTTCGGAGGAGCTAACGTACTCACGGGCTCCGGATTAAACCATGTTTTAGGCTTTAACCATACACTAACCACGTCAGCACTTTGTACCGTTTTGGGGGATGAGAATACATTAACGGACGGCGCATCAGCATTCGTACAAGGAGACCTTAATGAAATAGGCGCGGGCGACTCTTCTGGTTGTGGGTACGCCGCCGTGATGGGGTACAACAACCTTGTAGGTATCACCAACGACGCGTACCATTCCCGGGTTTTCGGCGACTCCAACGAGGTAGATTCGCCAAAGTGTTTCGTTTCCGGGACAGGGAACATCGTGGGAACAGGGTGCACAGGTACCTTTATTCACGGCGGACAGTACCCGGAGTATGGAGTACCTTTTGACTTCCCGAACATTGTGGGAGATGGGTCTAATGGGGTTCTTTACGGTGTCGGGCATGAAATCGGCGCGGGCGGCAGCACGGCGTTTACATTTGGGTGGTTCAACAAGTTTGGGCTTACATCACCGTCGACGGCTACTCACTGTTTCGGCCTCAATTGCGAGGTTGATGGTAGCGAGTGGGGATGGATTCACGGCGAAAGCAATAAGATTGTCGGCGTGTCCGCCAACGATTATACGCACCTGTTTGGTTCATTTAACCAGGTAGGCTTGCAGACTGAGGTTGCACCAAATACAACCATCTTCGGGCATAAGTGTACTGTTTACGATACGACTTCGTATGTAGGCCGAGTCGCCGACGGAGGTAACTTTATAGTTTCGCTTTTGGAGAATGGGCGATTGAATCTCTCCGGGAGCGCCTTGAATGTAGCCGCGAGTCCCATCCTTTACGTAGATGAGCCTATTCAGTACATCCCGCAAAAGGGCATTGCTGAAATTGCGGGAGACTTCTACGAGTACAGCAGTTGGACAAATTCAGGAGCTACGGCGCCGAACGGTGAGTTCACCTTGGTTAGCACTCTGCAATCGACCTATACCGATGGTGATGACGTAGACGCGGGCGCTTTGGATATCAACTCCAGTGCGATTTTTGGCAGCTACAATGTTTTGAATCGTGTCGGAGGTGGGTTTGTCGTAGGCGCTTATAATGTTATTGAGGATGGGGGAGGTACCGTTACGGGTTCATCTGTTCTTGGCGGCTTCTGTCATGTAACAGGTGACTTTAATTTCATGGGAGGTGCTTTCCACGAAGTTACCGGAGCCTGGAACTTTGTGAGTGGGGATAGTATTGAGGTTAGTGGGGATTACAACGCGGTTCTATTCGGGGGAGGTCATCAGCAGGGTGGTAATTTTACCGTATTGGGTGGTGACACCGTGGTTTCAGACGCGTGGTATAGCGTTTTGTTTGGTGACACCATTGCAGTAGGTGATAACGGGTTCATCAACGCACACGGCGCAGACCTCACGATAGGTGATTCACCTTACGGCGTCCATCGTGTCATGGGCATCAACACTACGGTCGGCGACGATAATACAGCTCTGGACATCTTTGGCTCGAACCACAGCATCAGCGATGAAAACGGGTTTATTCGTGCGTTTGGAGATTCTCATGTGTTTGTGGCTGGAAATTTCGCTGCCGATGTATTTGGTGGTGGAAATCAGATGCCTGGGCCGAGCTACGTGAATCAGTTGTTTGCGTTTGGGAGCGAGGTGGCCGAGGGGGGGTGGTACAATTACGTGCATGGTTCGGGGCACACCATCTCTGCTTTCTGTGGCTCCAACTTTGTTGTTGGCGGTTCAGAGGACGGCGTTAGCCCGGTTCCTGGTGTGCCAGTGCAGCTGGGCAACACACTTGGTCTTTCGTTTGCGATGACAGCGGCTCAAGCCATATCCGGCCATACGACAATTTATGTAGATTCCCCGATTGACGGTAGTATGCCCGCATCTGGACGTATCTTCATAGACGGCGACGAATACGCATTTACAAGTTGGACGAACGCTGGAGCTACGGCTCCTAACGGTGAATTCACGCTGAATAGCTCATTGACGACTACTTACTCTGTTGGTGCGCTCGTGTTCGCCGGGACATTCGTAACCAACGCCTATGTGTACGGCAGCGAGAATGAGGTGGGCGTCGGCGAGGCTGGTCCAGGGGTACCAATAGACTTCAACATGGTATACGGGGTGAGCAACACCATCGCAGGCAGCGCGGCCATGACGTTCGGTGGTGGCAATTTGACATCTCCGGGTTCTGGTTTTTCGTTCACTTTTGGGGATGGGTGTGCTGTCGGCCCTGAGTGTTTTATCAGCACACAGTTCGGCGACGGTAATACTATTGGAGACGTTGCTCCGAGTTTGGCGAACTTTATCCACGGGATTGGAAATACTATCCACGAGGGCGAATTCAGCGCTGTTTGGGGTGTAGACAACGAGATGTCCGGCGTCTTTAGCTGGGTGTGGGGTGACACAAACTTTGTAGAAGCGTCCCCGTACGTTCAGATTTTTGGTGAGGGATTTTATCTTCCTGCCGACACGGAGATGTCCAGGTTTTTTGGTTCATCCGGAGGGACGGGGAGCGAGTCGGGAAAATCGGTGGCCTATGCCGATGTGTTCGGTGATGGCTGCGGTGTCGACAAGTACGGATACCATGACCGCGTATCCGGAAAGGCCAACGTTGCAAACGCCGGGTCTGCGTACAATCAGATTTACGGCCACACCAATTCAATAGGCGCACTCAGCCATCAGAACTTCACAATGGGTGGGATGGACGATGGTGGGCCTCTGTCTGACATGTACGGAATGGCTCCGACTCTGGGGAACCAGATAGGAAATGCGTTCTACTACACGGGTGACGGAAACAATAATTTGGCGGACCCGGACATTACTGTGAACGAGTCCATTGATGTGAGTACCCCGTCCGCAGGGCTTATCTATATTGATGGAGATGAGTATCGTTATGCGTCATGGGCCGGGTCTACCTTTACTTTGAAAAGTGGCCAGACACTTTCGCAGACATACTCGGCGGATGTCGACGTATTCGCAGGCACATTCGCGAACACCTGCTTTGCTTTCGGGTGGGAGAACCAAATCAGCACGGCAGGGCACGAGGACGTTGAGTGGGGCGAGGCCAGCTTCGTATTCGGTAACTACAATCAGGCGCAGGGGCCGTTCTCGTTCTTGTACGGCGACGGCAACGAAGTTGTTCCTTTGAGTGGAATGAGTTTCTTGTGGGGAATTAATAACTTCGTAGACCCCGACTGTTTTTTCAATGTTGCGATGGGCGAGGAAAATGAGATAGGGGCATCCGGTCCTGCTGAGTTTTCCTATCTGTTTGGTTCGGGTAATATCATTGAAGCAGGGGAATTTAACTTTGTGGGGGGTGATAGCAACAGTGTCTTAGGTGTTTTTGATTTCATCTATGGTGTCAATAACACAGTGTCCGCAACAGGCACGGCTTTTGTGTTCGGTGAAGACCACATAGTCGGTCTTGGTGGGTACGCGCAGAATCACTATTCGGCTACGTTCGGTCGAGGTAATGAGTTAGACGGTTTCTGGTTCGGCCTCGACGACGACGCGATGCATCAAACAGTTTTTGGCAGGGGGAACTTTGATGCAGCGCCATATACGTTCGTCAGTGGGCAAGCCAACGAGGTTGGCCTCGGAAATATGGCGGGTTTTGCTCATGGTGTAGAAAACGTCATAGGTACTTCCCAGGCGTACACGGCAGCTCCGGGGAATACTGCGGGGAATTCAACGCTTCTCGCCAAGGAGAATCAGGCGGCGAATGTGCCCGGCAAGGTAACCATCGGTGGTGACACATATTACTACTCGGCTGCGGCGTGGGATTCCAAGGCCCTTGTGTTTGTGTTTAGTGGTCTGGACCGTGTTCTTGATACCACATACGCCGAAGACTCCCTGATTGCTGCCGGATTGTATGGCGATGGAAATTATACCGTTGGCATGAATAACGAACTCTACGGAGAGGTCGGTACGATAATTGGGCGCGAGAATCAGGTTGGAGCCTACGGAGGCTCGGTTGTCAATGTCGTCATGGGTGGCAGCTACGACAACTTTCCGTGGGACTTAGGAACACCGTATCCGGGTAATATAATCGGTGCGAGCGCACCGTCCTATGTGTGCGGGGCTTTTGGGACAGACAATCAGATAGATGACCAGTTTGTTGGATTTTCTGCGTTCAGTTACGTGTTCGGATTAAGTAACACGGTTGGTGTTACTGCTGGTACGGCTGGTCTTGGGGATATGGTTTTCGGAGCCTTCAATGATGTAGGTACAATTGATGGCGGTGCCATGCGTTTTACGTTTGGTCAGCTCAATACAGTCCATGGGAGTGAATCGTGTGTGTTGTTTGGCTGGAACAGCACTATTGATATGACAGGAGGTCCGTTATACACGCAGCATGCTTATTGTTTTGGAGAGAACCACGACATTACTGAGGGATATAATTTCGTTGCGGGACAGGGTCATGATGTAAGTGGATACGGTAATACGGTGATGGGGGGTGTCGATGGTGCAACGGGGAGTGTTGTGTCCGGCGTGCAAAACTCGGTGCTCGGCAATGGGCACACCATAGGTGGAAACTACAATACGATTGGGGGTGTTGGTCACACGGCTCCGTCCGGGTCCAACTACAACATGATTGGCGGGGACAGCCATACGATAGATGGGAGTTACAATCTCATCGCGGGGCAGTTGCACAACTTCACTGGAAATTTTTACCAGAACCTCATTGTAGGGTACGGCCATTCGGAAACTACGGGTTCGGGGATAGTGGGCAACAGTGTTATTGGTGGCTACGACCATACCATCAGTGGTGATTGCCATACCAATGCGATATTTGGGAATACACATTCTCTCACTGGTAGTACCACTGGCAATCTCATTTCAGGGAGCAGTCACATAATCCCCGTAGCGTCTAATTATAACGTCATCGGTGGCAACGACCACACACTTATCCCCGGCATGGGTGGCATAAGCCACTGTGCCATATTCGGCTACAACCATGACCTCACGGAGCCGAACTATTCGCTGATAGCGGGTAGCAATCACACTGTTGCGAGCAATTACGTGGCTGTCTTTGGGACGGACCATGATGTCGCTGACGCTTACTGCGCTGTTTTTGGAAATCTGGCAAAGACGAGATGGGCCTACGGTATCTACAATTCGTCGGGTCCGATTGCGGGTACCGCTGCGGGGGATGCACAGAACGTTCTGAACGTGCCGATGAAGGCGGAGACAAACGATGCAGCATGGACAGAGGTTTTTGTGGGTGGCAGTGTGGGCAGTAGGCTCTCCATAGAGGTGTCTTCGTCCATCCTGTTTATATTTGAGGGGACGGCAACGCGTCGCGATGTGGAGGGTCATGTGAAATCGTGGTTGGCGTATGCCACCTTGCAGCGCAACTCAGGTGGTACTGTTTCACTGGTTGGAACCCCGAGCTATACGGAACTGGACGATTCTGGAGAGAACTACGACATCCGGCTGACGGCGGACGACACGAACAAGTCTCTCAAGGTCGAGGTGCTTGGCGACAGCTCAGACGAGGTGTACTGGAACTTCTCGGTCAAGGCGGTCGAGACATTGACGGTGAACTGATGGCCGAAATAACAAAAGAAGATTGCGCCGTTTGCGGAGCCTGCTGTGAGGCACACAGCCCGCAAATGGGCTATCGAGTAATCCTGCTACCCGGAGACATAGAGAAGCTGACTGAGGAGCAACAAGAATGGCTTGTGGACAGGGGTCACCGTAAGGCTATTGGACTAAAACAAAACGCTGAGGGTGTACACGTATGTCAGGCCCTGGAAGGCAAGATAGGGGACGGAGCACACTGTTCCATCCATGATAACAAACCCCAGCTTTGCCGAGATTATCGCATTGGGAATAAGCAGTGCTTATCTGCGCGTAAGAGACGAGGACTCCAATGAAAGACGACAGAACAGGTGATGTCTACAAATTAGACCGGGGTATAAAACTCAAAGAGCAGTCCAGTGTTACTGACGAAGCTGACCATGGCATTCTTTGGTTTCGTGATAGTGATGGCCAGCCCATGTTCACTCTGGGTAACGGAACAGAATTTCCAGTGGCGTCTCCTCCCGGAGCTGATTGGCAGGATAGTGTCCTTGACCGGTATGACCCTACGTCTGCCACCCCTCCGGGTCCGTCTACAGGTGACCGGTATATCTCCACGGCCACTGCCAACGGCTGGACAGACAAATACCTTTACGAATACAACGGCTCATCCTGGGATGAAGTAGTACCCAACGAGGGTTTTGCTACCTGGGTAGAAGATGAAGACAAATGGTATTTCTACAACGGAACTAACTGGGTCATTTGGGGAAACGTACTGGCTACATCTACTGCTCCTGCGGATGTAACGAAGGCTGCAGCTTCAGCGGGAAGTTCTTCCGAACTGGCCCGACAGGACCACAAACACGATATCTCTACAGCGACAGCGGGGGCAGCCACCCCGGGAGACAGCGCAGCAGAAGGTTCCGCTACATCGGTATCCCGGTCGGACCACCAGCACTCTCTCCCTGCGTTTGGCACAGGAGCAGGAACTTTTTGTGAAGGTAACGATAGTCGCGTGGTTAATGCTCTTCAATCTGCTCATGCGGCATTTACTAGGACGACGAGCTCAGCGTACGGTGTGAGTACGCAAAGTGTATGGCATGGCCTAGAGGGAGTAGCACAAGGATTACTTGCGAATTTTACATACAGAGGAGGAGCTGCTGCTAGTACTATTACGGCCTACGCGACACATGATTCAGGCAATTCTACGAAGGTTACAGTAAGTTCGGCACACAGTCTTTTAGTCGATGACATCATTACTATTGTAGGAACGACGAATTACAACGCTGTATTCAAGGTTATTGAAATAGTGGACACTACAAATTTCGTGATTGACCAGGCATGGAGCGGCTTTGATGACGCTACTGGGCGCTGGGTTCGTCCCACGCAATTTGAACTCGATTCGGGGTTTGATGGCGTCTACCGCGCGGTTTGGAATTTGGGGGCTAAAATAGCCACGAGCGCGGCTCTTTTAAAGGTAGGAATTTACCAGGGAAAAACACTGATATCGAGGTCCCCCCAGAATATACAAAATACAACGGATGTTTTTAATATGGGAGGGTCCGGGCTCATTGACGCTGTTGCAGGTGACCGTATATGGCTAGGCTACTTGAACGACACGAACACTAATAATCCGTCGTTCGAGGACGTCTATTTTTCAATAGGGCCCGTTTAAAGATTGAACATGACCAAAATAGCAACATATTAAGGTTGTCTAAGTTGGTGGTTGTTTGTTAAAAGGTTAGATAACCAAAACACGTACTAAGGAGGTACTAAAATGGGTTTCAGAAGGGAAATTACCACGAGAGATGGTAGCACACATGCCAATGCCTATTACAAAGTATCCAGTGTCAAGATTAGCCACCATGCGAAGCGCGCAAGTATTTCGCTGATGGTGTGGAAAGACCAGGATGCACGTAATGCAAACAAAGCGACACTCAGCGGGGTTCCGGGCAAGAAGAGTTTCGTTGCTCTGAACAAAGGAGAGGTCACGGATTACGACACGTATTTCGCGCCGACAGTTATCGACGCTGCGGATAAAAACCCGGTCAGCCAGGCGTACGTGTACGCCAAAGCCCAAATCAATGACCCGGCAATCGTTGACATCGACCCGGACGTGTAAAAGAAAGGAAGTGCATCCATGGAGACAAAAGAACTAACCCACAATGAAGTAAAGATGACACGGCAGACTGCTCTGAATTTTGCGGCTTTTTTGCAGAGCTTTGATGCCTGGGAGAAGGTAGAGCCGAAGTTGCCGCCGCTTAGACCGAAATTCACGAACGCCCTGGTCCAGAACATCGTTATTCTGGAGGACGTTATCGACGAGTACTCCAAACTCCAGAAAAAAGAGAAGGCGCACATCCAGTATGAACGAGAGAAGCTGGCGCTGGAGAAAGAGAACGCGGTTAAGGACGAGAAGGGGAAGCCAGTGTCACGTGGTGGCAACTACTGGATTGAAAATGAGCGCGAACACGCATTCGACCTTCATGATTTACAGGAGAAGCACCGGGAGGCGGTAGATGCACGGCAGGGTTACCTGGATGGCGAAATCACGCTCAAGCTGTACACGGTTGAGCGTAAGTATGCACCTAAAACAGGGTTCCCTACCGTTACAGGTAACCGGTTCCTGGCGTATTTTGTAGTGGGAGAAGTAGAGGACGAGGAGCCTGAAGAGGTTCCGGCGATTGCACCTGTTCCAGAGGAGGCGGCGGCCGACGCATAGGAGGAGTGTATGGCGAGTGGAGGGTACGGATTCACCGCTTACGGGCGTAATCAGTACGGAAACGCTCGCAGCGACATTGAGCCGAGGTTCAGCACGTCGTTTCCTGCGGATAATCTCCGTAATGTCCCTTTAAATCAATACATCAAGTTCGAAGTGTACTGCTTCAGCAGTTACATTGCGTTCGAGAATACCACCATTGAAATCAGCACGAATGGCGGCTCTTCGTTCGTTACGGCGTATGACGGGTCGACGTTTCTTGCCCCTTTTTCCGGACGCATACAGCGCCCAGACGGCCAAAGGATATGGATTTACATTTTCAACAGTGTCTTATGGCCCATCCAGGAGGAGATAATCGTGCGATTTTCCGGGTACGACGAATTCAACCAGGAAGCTACCAAAGAGATTCCTGTTAAGTGGGAGTAAGATGTTTACCTGGCATTTTTTTACAGGTGGGCGTCCGATAGACCCTGTGGGGCAGCAGTGTCATAGAGGCCCTATGACGGACCTTGAAATCGTGATGTCGAAGCCCTTCGTGAATCTCACAGAGTACAACACGCTGAGACAGCGTCTACTGGACGCGATTGTCGATACTACGTTGGTGGCGGTACGGACGCGAGAAGTTGTGCTGCGTTCTATTAATGGGTCGCTGAATGCGGTGTTCACACAGTTTTCTCCTGCGGAGCGGGAACTGCTTCAGGCTCCAATTTGTGAGAAAAAGAATGCGGCAGACATCGAAACCGCATTGACGTCTCTGCGGTCTTTCTATCTTGAGGGCGCCCGGGGATTGTTCGGTTACGGGCTGGCCCAGCAGTACGTTCAGGTGATTCTCGACGCGCTGGAATCCAATAGCCCCGTCGTGAAGGTTGAGGGTATGTGTGCGGTTATACTTTGG
>Ga0180433_10006010_pt1 | contig 16128 bp, 11 predicted proteins | sample SS_ome_8_FD_132980 | JGI IMG/M metagenome (GOLD analysis project Ga0180433, IMG submission 132980) | Hypersaline lake sediment archaeal communities from the Salton Sea, California, USA - SS_1_D_1 metaG | ecosystem: Environmental > Aquatic > Non-marine Saline and Alkaline > Hypersaline >... | reverse complement strand
CTTCAAGAACAAAAAGAGCTCTATACTTGCCCAGATTGTGGTGGTGAGATTTGTATTCATGACGGGGAATGCTATGATTGTGGTTTAAAAATTAATCCAAATATAGTAAAGGAATAAGAAATGCTAGAAGAAAAAGTAAGTTATTGTTGTCTATATTGTGGAGCATGTCCTTCCTTTCAAAAAGGGACGTGTTTAGGTTGTAGATCGGAAGATAAATCTCAGAGTAGGAAATCCAAGTGGAGTTGTAAAATTCGAACATGTTGTATTGACATAAAAATTGTCGAACATTGTGGTCAATGTGAAGAATTCCGGTGCAATGAAATCAATCGAAAGCTCATTAATTCGCATGAAAATGATCCTAAATTTGAATATCGCCATAAAATACCTCAAAATGTAGTAGCTCTTAATAAATTAGGTATCAAAAAATGGGCGCAAGCTCAAGCAAGATTATGGAGTTGTGGAGGTTGTGGGAACCCCATAGTTTTTTATTATAATAAATGTAGCATATGTGGAAAAGAGAAGATTAAAAATGTCTGAAAAAATATTAGAACTGTATTTTCCACCTTTAACCAATTAAGGCATTTTTCGTCTTCGAATAATATTTATTCTATTACATAAATTATTTTTGGAAAATCAGTATTTTAATTCTACCCAATTTTCCAATTCAAGGAACAGTTTTTTTAGATTATCGATTTGATCTTCATTTGCATCCCAATATCCTCTATTATTTGCTTGAAGCATATTTTTTATGATATCCATCATTGCAAATCGGTTGTTTTCTTCCAATAAATCGCGCATCTCTTTATTTTCAACATATTGTTCATAAGCCTTATCCCAAATCCAGTCATCTACTTGATGTGAGGTGGCTGATAACCCTAGAAAATTTTCCACCCGCTCAGCTACTTTTTGTCCACCATGATATTTATGCTTTAAGAGGCTTTTAATCCATTTAGGGTTCAGTGAACGAGTAATTGCGCCTTCTCGGATGCTTTCTTGAAGAGTTTGTACTTTTATGTCTTTCGTAGAAGTATCAGCAATATACACATTTGCTTCCGTTCCACTTAATTCTTTAAAGGTGCGTGCAAGACCACCAGTGAATTCATAATAATGATCCAAGTCCGTAATAGAATATTCACTTGAGTCACGAATTTGACTCATTATTTTAATATCATTGATAGTTTGGGAAAAATTATCAACTAATTGCTTGACTTTTTGATTTTTCATATATGCAAAACTCATGTTTTTGATATAATCTTCTGCTAACTCTTTCTCATTACCCCACTTTCCAGCAGAAATGATCTCAGTCAAATTGGTGTTATATTTTCCAGGAGGGGGTCCAAAAACACGGGCTTGAGTATTCTCTAATCCTTTATTTCGCAGTTTTAAGACTGATTTTTTCACATAATTTTGACCAATATCTTCATCTAATTCTGCAACTAATTCTATTGCCTTATTGATTAATTCTAAATGATAAGGAAATGTATCACGAAAGATTCCACAAATTGTTATGAGAACATTGATTCTAGGATGTGACATCTCATCTAAAGGTATGATTTCTAATTCAGTAGTCCAGATAGACTTATTCTTGACTGGTCTCACACCTAAATAATCAAAGATTTGTCCTATAGTTTCTCCACCGGTCTTCATAGTTTCAAAAGCCCAGAGCACAACACTAACTGATTCGGGCCATTCTTGATGTTCATTATAATAGTCTTGGACAAGTTTTTCAGCTATTTCGTTTCCACGATTTAAAGCGGTGGAATTAGGAATGAGCCGGGGGTCAAATCCATATGAGTTTTTTCCAGTCGGAAAAATGTGTGGTGACCGAATAGGATCGCCCCCTAATCCTGGTTCAATATATCCTCCTTCTAATGCATGTATAATATTATTTAATTCCAAGGAGTTATCAATTCTAAATATTAGATTTTGCATCCAATATATAGTAAGTCCAATTAAATCTTTCTCGATGTCGTAATGAGAACTCATTTCACTTTTAATATCAATAATACTCTTTTCTAAAGATAAGAGTTCATAAAATTCATTTAAAAATCCTTCCAACTTTTTCCTGTCAACATTTTCATTATTATTATTAAAATATGATAAAAAATCATCTACATATTGCGGTTTTTCGATTGAATGGAGTAAGATATTTTGTAGAAGAGTTTGTTTCTGTTGTTCTGTATATTTAATTCCAAGAGAATGCAATCCCATAGGAATTATATCTTGTTTATATTGATAGAGTTTATCCTCTAGTTCTGGAATAGTAGCATACTCAAGGTTCATTTTTTTCGTCAATCCCTTTATTTCTTTAAGTAGATCATCCATGACATATGCAGATTGATTTGATAATGAATTATTTTGATATTCAGAGATTAATTCTTCTAATCTTTCAAACTCGTCATATAGCCCCGATTCTTGAAATGTAGGTCCTGCATGGTTGATAATAAGCGCATTACCTCTCCTCTTGGCGATAGCAGATTCACTCGTATTTGTAATATGATAATAGTAAATATTTGGAAGAGAACCAAGTAATTTCAGATTGTAATCATGAATCCAACCTGCGCATTCTTTACCTGGGAGAAATTCTTCAGTTCCATGAGTACCCATATGAATTAAAGCATCAATCCTTAAATTTTTCTCAAGAAAATGATAGAATGCTAAATATTGATGATGAGGGGGCAAATTTTTATCATGATATTCATTACTATCTCCTGAAACTTTGCTTCTTGATGGTTGTACACAGAGATATATATTACCAAAGGATATAATTGGCAGCCTAATATGAGAGTTATGGCACATTATATCTCCCGGTGATTCACCCCAATATTGAATTATTTCGTGTTGTTGCTCTAAAGATAGGCTTTGAAAGTATTTATTATATTCTTGAATGCTTAGTTCTACACCTTTATAATCTTTTACTTTCGTATATTTTGGTAAATTTAGTACTCCATGATTAACTAATAATTCCATAAGATTATCTTCAGTGGTAAAATCTCCAATATCGTAGCCCTCCTTATGCAATTTTGCCATGAGTTGCTTAATTGAATCTGATACATCTAGATATGCCGCATTTCCAATTTTATCCTCGCCAGGGGGATAATTATAAACAATAATCGCGATTTTCTTCTCATTATTTTTTTTTACTCTTAGCTGCAACCATTTTTTAATTCTTTCACAATATAAATTAATGTTTTCCTTTAATGGTCTGACTTCAAGTACATTCGAATGAATTTTCTCTGAAAATCCTAAATCCTCAAGTAAGCCGACAGTGGTCATTTCCAATCGGCCATCTAACTCAGGCATAACTATTGCAATAACTTGATTAATGGGAGAAATTCCTTCCTTAGATTTCATATATTCTTCATTTGTAATATCGTATTGGATGATTGGATTGAATTGAGGTATGTCCATCTTCTTAAATAAATCTAAGGTGGTTTCAGTATCTCCTCCAAAGGGTCCCCCATTTAATTGAAAATATTGAAGATTAATGATTGCGCTTACTAAAGAATTCCCATTTCTAAAAAATAAGGATTCATATGCTTCAACATTAGTCATTACATCTGAAAAGATGGGAAGAATATTGTATCCGGATAAATTTCTTAGAAATTCTTCGACTATCGGGAGAGATTGTTCAAAATACAAACCACCATAATAAAAAATACCTATCGTTTGTCTTGAAGGATCATTGTCGGTTTTTTGGAAATAGTCTTCTGGAGTCTGAAAATATTCACTTAAGAGTGGATCATAGATTCCATAAGGGGGTATTTTTTTTGGCTTATCTACTTGAAGATCTTTCTGTCCAAGATAGCGTTTCAAGAGAAAGAGCAGCATATTTTTATGATTAACCGCGATACCACCTAATCCGTATACCCAATAATCCATCATCATAACCCAATATCGAGCATGTCTTAAGGTTTTTATAGGAAATACTTTCCCTAAAAAACCTAAGAAGTGGGTCATTCTCTGACCAAACCGCACTGCGTTTGTCAAATCTGGGATTTCATCAATACTATATCCTTCAGAACTTGGAGAAGGGATTTTTCTCGCTTGAAATGGACCCATTTTGGTTAATCTTCTAATCTCACTATTTCCTCCAACTAACGCAATGATTTGTTTCGTCTCAAATAAATCGGGATTTTCCTCTTCCATCTTTTTATAGGTATTGACTAAAATCTCAACTGTTGGAGAATTTCCACGAATATCAAGTAGCATTATTTCTGATTTATATATTGAACTAATCAATTCATTTTCAGGAACATTCCCAGAGTCCAGATCGTTTAGAAAATAAATTTTAAATATAAATTTTTTACCCAATTCTTCATATATTTCATTTATTGCTTCAGTTAACCACTTCAAAAAAACAGAAGCGGTAATTAGGGTTATTTGAGGCAAATCTTCAGTTTTCTTTTTAGTAGCTCTCATCTATAGAATTCACAAATTTAAATTTACTAATCCTTCAGCTTCTAATACATTCCTTACACTATCTTGATCCATATTACTGATGTGATAATATAATGCATTAGACTTTTCTGCAAGTTTCTTATTGATTCCAATTTTCACATCTGTGGCTTCTGTATCTATAACTAACATATCTATATTATTTCTTGTTATTTCCTTTCCAATATTTATTACGTCCTTAATTGGATCTTTAAAAAAAACATTTCCCCTAGCATCGGAAATAAGGATAATTAACGGTATATATCCTGTATTCTTTCTTTTTTCTTCAAGAGCAATACTTAATGCTTTACTTAAACCTGTTACCAGAGGTGTTGTACCACCAGTAGGAATCTCTTTTAATAAATTATAAGCTAAATCAGTACTTCTTGTTGGAGGAAGAATAATCTCCGCTGTTTCTCCTCGGAATACAACTAATGAAACTTTATCACGATATACATAATTAGATTGTAGAAGAGAGAAAATAACTCCTTTAACAGCTTCCATTCTGTCGTTTGCACCCATTGAACCTGACGCGTCAACACAGAAAATAATTAAATAACTAGATTTACCAACTCTTCTTTTGATGTGTATATGCTCTTTCTTAACTTTTAATTTGTCTCCATTTTTAATTGCTTCTTTATTCTCAGATTCTAAAGCGGCAGTATTGAGTGTTTGAAGAATTGCAATATCACTAGAAGTAGTAAAGTTAAAATTTTTTGGTTTTTGACCACTAATATATTTTCCTTTCTTATCTTGAGTTGGATGGAGTAATCTTTGCCCGGAAGTGTTCATCTGCTTTTTTATTCTTTTCTTTTCTAAAAGAGTATCAGCATTCATATTATTATTAATTCCAAAAATACGTTCTTTTGTGTTAGTTATTATATCCTCGTTCAGTTCCTTAGATTCAGAGGGTGGAATCGATTTATCTTTTATCTGCTGTTCTTCATTGAACATGTCATCGATTTCCTTCTCATCAATTACATTTTCCTCAAAGGGAAGCTTTCTTACTCGGTGAGCTAAAGCCAATTTTGCTGCGGTTTTAATATCATTCTCATTTACTTCTTCTCTTCCATTAAACGCTGCAATAGTTTTAGCAGTTAAGTTGATGGTAATATCTGCGCGATGGCTGTCAATTTCTAATTGTACAGAAAGTTGAGCAATTTTGTTTAGTTGGTCTTCCGAAATTTGAACATTATCAATATTTTTGCGAGCCTGTACTATTTTTTCTCTTAAAAGTTTTTGCTCATGTTCAAACCTATCGTGAAATTCATGAGGATCAATATGATATTGCTCAGCATATTTAATAATTTGCACTCGCTTATCAATATCTAATATTGGTTTTGCTTCTACACTTAAGCCAAAGCGATCCAAAAGTTGGGGGCGCAGATTTCCCTCTTCTGGATTCATAGTTCCAACTAAAATGAAGTTGGAAGGGTGATGAATACTGATTCCTTCACGTTCAATAATATTGATTCCCATTGCCGCACTATCTAATAAAACATCTGCAACATTATCTGCAAGTAGATTAACCTCGTCAATATACAAAATGTTTCTATTCGCCTCAGCTAAGATCCCAGGCTCTAAAGCTTTTAGACCCTCCTCCAAAGCTTTTTTTATATCTATCGTCCCAACTACTCTATCTTCAGTTGCATTAATTGGGAGATTTATAACTCTCATTTTTCGAGATTCGATATTATTCTCATCTAGTTTATTTTCAAGGATCTTATGTTGACAAGCATGACAGGATTCCTTCAAATTATTTGGATTGCAATTAAAAGAACAATCTTTGATAACATTAATTTCCGGTAATAGATCGGCCAACGCTCTTACTGCAGTTGATTTTGCTGTTCCTTTCGTTCCTTTGATTAATACACCTCCAATCTTAGGGTTGATTGCATTCAATATCAACGCTAATTTCATTAAATCTTGTCCTACTATTGCCGTAAAGGGATACGTTTTAAAATGAGTCATTTTTGATCATTTTGAGCTTTATTTTAAAAGTTAATATTTTTTTATTATTTTTTCATACTCTATAGAAATTAGCAAATAATCGTTAAAAAAATTATTTTTTTTTTAATATAATTATATAAAAACTATGATTTTCCCATCTTAAGCTCTTTTTTGACGTCAACATAAAATTGATTTAAAATAGCAAGGCGATCTTGAGCATATTTCTTTGTTATTTCTAAAATGAGTTGAGATTTTAATTTAAAGATCTTGCTTTCAAGATGTTCTAATACATCTTTGAGGCCTCCCTTCATTTTTGTGGTGTATCCTATGGTTCGATATAAACCAATCGCACCAAGAGCATCTAATTTATCCACATCAGAAAGTATTTTAGCTTCTAAGGTTTTTGGGGGTACTCTATTGGAAAATGAATGTGTTTGAATACAATGCAATATATTTTCAAATTCTTCTCTTCTAATTTGAAATTTTAAGCTCTCTAAGAAATCGGATGCTATCTGAACGGAGATTTCAGCATGATTTTTATTTTTAAGATTACTCTGATTAGAGAATCTACCAATATCATGTAAGAGAGCTGCTGCTTTTAAAACAAATAGATTTGCTTCCAATTTCTTACCAAGTTCAATACACATCTGATAAACGCGTTCAGTATGGCCATAACCATGGATATCATCATGAGGTGTTTTTTTGAATATAAAATCTTTAATTTCTTCTATGATTATATGTTTTTTCATGGATTTTCATCATTTGCTAGAAATAGAATTGATGATATTTAATATAGATTATAATATTAAAAGAAAATTAATAACAAAAATAATGTTTAATATTAAAGTTGAAAAAGAAGATTTATACCTCTTCTCCTCTTCTTCTCGCTTCTATATCTTTTAGATCTTTTCTTAAAACTTTACCAACCAAGGTTTCAGGCAGTTCTTTTCTGAATTCTATAAACTTAGGGACTTTATAGGGTGCAACAGTCTGGCGACAGAATTCCTTTATTTCTGCTATCATTTCATCACTTTCTTTATAGCCATCCTTTAGGACTATATACGCTTTCACTTTTTCACTTCCAGGTAAATCAGGATTCGGAATTCCAATAACTGCTGCATTTTCGATAGCTTCATATTCAAATAGCACATCTTCAAGCTCTCTTGGATATACTTTAAATCCGCTAACATTTATCATGTCTTTCTTTCGGTCAACAATATAAAAATACCCGTCCTCATCCATTTTCGCAATATCACCAGTTAATAACCATCCATCTTTAATCTGATTTTCAGTTTCTTCTGGTTTATTCCAATACCCCTTCATTACTTGCGGACCTTTTATCATAATCTCTCCAGCTTCCCCAGAAGGCATTATTTTATTGTAATCTTCAAGATCCACTATTTTCACAATTGTGTCCGGTATTGGCATCCCAATCGAGCCTACTTTCCTTTCTCCATTGAACGGGTTGGTGGTAACAACTGGTGAGGATTCCGTCATTCCATAACCTTCTAGAATTATGGCGCCTGTCCTTTCTTCGAACTCCTTCATTACCTCTGGAGGCATAGGTGCAGCTCCAGTATTGCATACTCTTATAGATCGTAAATCTTTCGCATAATCTTCGAGATCATCCCGTTCTAATAATCTCATATACATAGTGGGAACTCCTGGAAACATTGTAGCACTAGTACTTTTAATTATTTCGAAGAGCGATTTTTGATCGCGAGGATCGGGATTAAGAGCGATGGTAGATCCGATTAAGATGTGTAAATTCATGCATACTGTTTGTCCATAAATATGAAAAAGGGGAAGATTAGTCAGGATAGTTTCTTTTCCTTCACGAAAATCACCTGCCGCCCAAGCATTAACAGCAGTACAATTTGAGACAAGATTATAATGAGTTAACATCGCACCTTTCGGTAAACCCGTAGTTCCACCAGTATATTGCAGGCATGCGATATCCTCTTTAGCATTTGTTGTAAATGTTGGAGGATTTGGTTTTGTGTTATTAACTAAGTTTAAAAATTGTAAAGTTCCGGAGATTTCAGGAGGATTTCGAGGGGCCATAGGTGAGTAATCTAAAACGTTTGTAATAATAACATGTCGTAAACGTGTTCTACTCCGAATATTGTTTATCTTTTCGATTTGATTATCCCATGCAATAATTATTTCCGCTCCAGAATCGTTAAGTTGATAGGCTAATTCATGCTCAGTATGAAGGACGCTACAAGCGGTAACAATTGCACCAGCTTTTAAGATCCCATAATAACTCATGATGAACTGAGGAAAATTTGGTATCATGATTGCTACAACATCTCCTCGCTTTACTCCAAGATCTACTAAAGCGGTAGCTAATCTATCAGTAATATCATCCAATCTTTTATAGGAAATTTTATTTTTTAAGAACCAAATTGCTGTTCGACTACTGTGATTATCTGCTGAATTTTTTAGAAACTCTAAAATATTTATCTCTGGATAATCAATATGCGCTGGAACGCCCTCATCATAGTTTTTCAACCAAGGTTTTTGAGAATATATGTCTTCAGTCATATTTTATTCACTTCATATACTGTTATTTTTATTATAAAAGTATTTTGTCTTATTAATTTTATTCAATATCAATAAATAAGAAAAAAAATTGTCTTTTTTCTATAGTTTCTCTTTTAAATTATCAATGGCTAAATCTGCTGCTTCACATACATAATCACATTCATCATGAATCATACCTTTTAATGCAGATATCACTTCATCAGTATCTACTTTAATTTTACCCAATGCCTCGGTGACCCGCCATCGAACATCTTTATCTTTATCATCCAAGGCTTTAATCAATGAGGGAATAGCATCGTGAGCAAATGAGCCTAACTTACCGATAGAAAGTGCTGCTTCTCTCCTTACATTAGCTTTTCTATCATTTAAAGTATCCTCTAATGCTGTTAGAGCTTCTTTTGAATTTATTCCTATTTTGCCTAAGGTTCTCGCAGCTTCTAATCGGATATAATTTTTTTTACTATTTAATTGATCAATCACAAATCGTATGGCTTCCTCATTAATTTCCCCCATTCCCCCAATAGAAGCAAGTAATAACACTTTTTGTTTATTTTTAAGATCTAAGAATCTATGTAATTTAAACCATAAGTAATCTCCTTGAAATAGCCTTAAAAGATCATAACATAGAATAAAGACATATATTATGTAAATATAATCAAAAATCAAGAATATTGAAGAAAAGAATGCACCTATTAGACTGAGAATTGGTATCAGATAAAAAATAACAAGTGTCAATATCGGCTTGAATGGAAGAGGCATTTTTCTTTTATATGCCATTGTCAAATATGGAATAGCAGGTTCTCCTATACTTCTGAGAGAATCTGCAGCAATTCCTCTTACCGCTTCAACCTTATCATTTAGCAAATACGATATTTTACCCAAAGCCTCTGAGGTTGATACCCCTATTTCTCCTAAAGCCTCAGCCGCAGATTTCCTCACAATTGGATCTTTATGATCTAAGGAAGCTAATAAATGTGGAATAGCGGGTTCTCCTATATCTGTTAAAGTTGAGATTACCCTATTTCTTACTCTCCAATCGTCATCATTAAGAGTATTAATTAATGTTGGAATAGATTTTATCGTATTTTTACCAATTCCGCTAATGGCTTCTGCTGAGGCGGTTCTCACAGTCCAATTTGGATCTCTCATGCTTTTGGTTAAATCAGGTATTATTTCATAAGCATCAGGACCTAATAAACCTAAGGCTTTCGCAGATTCTGTGCGAACGCTTTCATCTTTATCTTTTAAACCTTTTTTTAGAATATCGATACATTCTTCCGTTGCGATACATATTTTTCCTAATGAATTAACTACCGCACTACGAATGGATATTTCTTTCTCATCTATAAGATTAGCTAATTTTGGAATTGATGAAGATGCTATCGGTCCAATTTTACCTAATGATCGTGCAACCTCGCGTCTAATGCTCCAATCCTCATCATTGAGATATTGAGCTATTTGTGATACTGCTTGTTCTCCTGCTTTTGGTCCAAGTTCTCCAAGAACGAATATGGAGTTAAATCGAATAGATCGTATCTCATTATCAACTTGAGTAATTACTTCGTTGATGACAGAAGGGTCTTTTTCTATTCTTCCAAGAACCAAATCAATCCTTGCATCTCTTAATAATTGTTCTAAAGAAGCAGACATTTTTTACCACCTTATATTCCTAAATATACTTTTTTAATTCGAGGTTCTTTTTTTAACTGTTCTGCGGTACCTCTCATTTCTATTTTTCCATCTTCGAGAACATGGATATTTTCCGCGACATCCATCGCTAACATTGCATCTTGCTCAATCAATAAGATAGTAGTGCCCTCGTTTTTTATCTGATTAATAGCTTCAAAGATTGTATTTTTAATTTTTGGAGCAAGCCCTAAAGAAGGTTCATCTAATAAGAGTAATTTTGGATTGGCAATTAATGCTCTCGCTATGGCTAACATTTGTTGTTCTCCTCCACTCAGTGTGCCCGAACGTTGCTTTACTCTTTCTTTAAGCCGAGGAAAGATTTCAAATATAAATTCAAGCAGTTCTTTAAACTTATTACTGTCTCTAAGCGTAGTAGCACCCATCTCCAAGTTTTCCATTACAGTCATATCCGGAAAAAGTCTCCTACGTTCTGGACAAAGAGCAATACCTCTCTTAGCAATCTTATGAGCCTTTAAACCATCGATTCGCTCTCCTAAAAATTCAACCTTTCCTCTGTCTGGTTCTTCTAATCCAGAGATCACTTTTAATAAAGTAGTTTTTCCAGCACCATTAGGACCAATAACCGCATCTAATGATCCTTTTTCTATTTTTAAATTAATCTCTTCGAGTGCTTTTGCCTTTTCATAATAATGATACACTTTTTTAAGTTCTAGCAAATTCTCCACCTCTTCCTAAATATGCTTCTAATACAATCTTATTATTAGCAACCTCCTTAGGAGGTCCATCGGCAATAAATTTACCTTGATGCATAGCAATAACTCGTGGTACGAGACCCATTAACTCTCGTAATACATGTCCTGTGACAAAAACGGTAACCCCATCAGAATGTAAACTTTTAATTAAATCTGTTATGGCAACAGCCTCTTCATGCGATAACCCACTAAACGGCTCATCAAGAAGTAATAATTGTGGATTTGTTCCTAAAGCTTTGCCAATTTGTAGCTTTCTTAAATCCCCATGAGGTAAAATGACTGGTGGGAGCCTTGCTTTATCTATAAGACCAACTGAAGCTAGTATCGTGCTTGAATATTCATCAATACCATAATCTCTTGCTATATTTTTTCCTCTGGGCGACAAGCATGAAACATTAATGTTATCGAGTAAAGTCATAAATTTAAATGATCGTACTAATTGAAAGGTTCTTACTAGTCCTAAATTAACTATCTTATGAGTACTCATTCCAGTTATATCACGACCATCGAATCGAATCGTGCCTGAAGTAGGTCTCTCTATTCCTGAAATTAAATTAAATATGGTCGTTTTCCCCGCACCATTTGGACCTATCAACCCAACAAATTCTCCTCGATGAATTTCAAAACTCATATCATTTACAGCTGTTAATCCAGCAAACTTTTTTGTTAAGTTTTTAACTTCTAAAATAATTCCGATTTTAACCCACCTTTAATATTTTTCTTTCACTTTTAACATATCTATTTTATCTACCTAAAACTAAATCCCACACATCTTGTAAATGTTCAAGTATAGGCTTGAGTAATCCATGTTCAGCAAAACGAATTATTAAAATTAATATTACTGAGAAAATGAATATCGGTTCAGTGAATCCTCCAAACATTTCTGAGATGCTAGGATTATCTCCTAAAAGTCTTAACATCTCCCCTAAAAACACAAAAATGAAGGCTCCTAGTGCAGAGCCTGAGATGGTTGCAATTCCGCCCACAGATGCCATAATTATTGCGTAAAAGGAATATAACGCTTGGAAACTACCTGGATTTACTCCAGTTAATCGTATTGTATATAAACCACCCGCAATGCCAGCAAAAAATCCACTTATCATAAAAGCAAGAATTTTGTATCTTGTAGTATTAATTCCTGAAGCTTTTGCGCCGGTTTCATCATCTCGAATCGACTTAAAGATTGTCCCAAGCTTAGATTTTCCTAAATGAGTTAAGATTATCATGGAAGTACACATTATTAAGAAAAACACTAAATATGAAATACCATCATTTTGAGAGATTGGGGGGATTTGGCCTATTCCATCAGTTCCAAACAATATTGTGCCAGGAAATGTACTCTCCCAGAGAATGGCTAAGGTTCCCATTAAAAATATTTGATATAATATCAAACTCATTGCGAGTGTCCCAAGAGCTAGATAGGGACCCTTGAGTCGCAGCGCTGGAACTCCAATTATCAATCCAAATAAAACTGCGATTACTGCTCCCAATAATAAAGCTAACCACCAAGGAAAATTAAGGAATCGAATGGTAAATGCGGTAGTGTATCCTGCAATTCCTAAAAAAATCGCATGTCCAAAACTAACCTGCCCAACAAATCCCGCTAAGAAATCCCAAGAGGCAGCAAAAATTGTAAAGATCATGAAAGTATTGAAAATACCAATAATATAATCATTCCCCGAAAATGGAATTAAAATTAATCCAATAAGGCATAAAACCGTTAATTTCCCTCTAAATGTTCTGATCCAATCTCGAAAATATATTTTAAAATCCGAGAACTGATAGTTTATTTTCATCCTTATTACCTCTCAAATTTTTATTTTATTTCTTTTTTACCAAATAAGCCTCTTGGTCTTAATACTAACATAACAACAATAACAATAATAGGGATTAAAGCACTAAAAACCGGATCTATGAAGTAATTAGTAAATGCCCTCGAATAGGCAATAATAAACGCTCCGATTACACTTCCATGGAGACTTCCTAAACCTCCGAGTACGACAATGGAAAAGGAATTCAATAAAACATTCCATCCGATTTGTGGAGCTACTGTCTCAACTGGCACATATAAAATAGCGGCGACCGAGGCAAGAAATGAGGAAATCATAAGTGTGTATGCTAAAATTCTGTCTACATTTATACCCATTAGCGAAGCTGCTTCCGCATCTTGAGCTACCGCGCGGATTGACTTACCTATCTTTAATTTATTGATAAAAAGTGAAATTAATGCTAATAAAATTAAGGCTACAATCAAAATAATAAGATATTGATATTGAATATTCACTCCAAAGAAGGTGAAATATCCAGTAATGATATAGGGCATATTATGGTAGATTGAATCAACAGCGATACTAACAAACCGTTCGATAAAGAAAGCAAAAGCAAAGGTAACTATTACGACACCTACATGACTTTCTTTTAATGGCTTGATTAGCAAGAGATACACTAGCCCTCCAATTAAAGTGGTTGCAATTAATGCTATTATAATTCCAATTAGATAACCATATACAGGAATATTGACAAAACAAGAGTAAAAAATATATGCAGTTATAACATAAAAAGCTCCATGGGCTTGATTTAAAATTCCACCAACACCATACACTAAAGAAAAACCCATTGCTAACAAAGCATAAATTGAACCTTGGATGGTTCCAAAAATTAAAAAGCTAATTATTGCATCAAACATCATATCCACCGATAATATTGTTATGAAATAGTATTATAATTTCAAATAAGATCTACAAATATACGAAATTAATTATTATTTTGAGTTTATCATTTAAAAATCTTTATCAAATTTACGAATAAAAAGTATGGTTCTATATTACTATTCATTAATAAATTTTTGAAATAATTAACATAATTATTTAATTTATCGATAAAAAAGTATAAAGCTTTAAATATATGTTTAACTGAATTAGTACTTGTTAAACTTAATCTATACAAAAAAGTGACAAAAAAATATGGAACAATTAACTAAAAGAATTTTAGCTATCGTGCTTATAGCAGTTATAGGTGTTGGAGTTGGGATAACTGTGTGGATATTTGTAGCACCTTATGCTTGGAGTGCAGCAGATTGTCCCGGTGCACCTTCTAATATAACTGAAGACCAGATAATAAGAATGGGAGTTCTTGGTGGTATTTATGATATTCAAGGGGATGGTCAAGTAAAAGGAGCAACATTAGCCGCTAAAGAGATTAATGAAGCAGGAGGGATTACTGTTAATGGTAAAACGTACTATGTAGGGATCACTTTTGAGGATACTGATGAATCCAATCCAAACTTGATCACTACTACAGGAGTGGCGGCAGCTGAGCGAATAATTAACTATAAACGAGCTCAGTTTCTAACGGGAGGTTTCAGAACTGAAGCGTTACAAGTTTATCTTGAAACCGTAATGGATGCAAAGGTCCCATTCATTGGTACTGGAGCAGCAACAGATTCTTTCTGTGGTAATGTAAGAGGAGATCCAGCAATATATCCAAATACTAATTATGAGAGATATAAATATTTCTTCAGAAATATGCCAATTAATTCATCGGCGCTAGGAGGAGAAATTATTGAGTTTCTTGCGACTTACTCAGCAGTATTGGGAGTAAATAAATTTGGTATATTATATGAAGATCTGGAATGGACAGAACCATTAGTAGCGGCTTTAAAATATTATCTCCCTCTATTAGGAGGTACAATAGTCGCTGATAGACCTTATCCAATTACAGCCACACAAACAGATATGGATGGTTATATGGATCAAATCCAAGCAAACAGTACCCAAATATTAATCCCGGTTATTTCTGCACAAGGCGGAATTTTGATGATGAAATCATATCAATCAGGTTTACCCACATACGGTTTTGTCGTAATTGGTATTGATGTACAATCTCAACTGGATACTTTTTGGGATGATTCGCTTGGTGCATGTAAATTTGAAACGGTCTTACAATCCTTATATCGAACGAATAAAACTGAAGTTTCCATTCCATTCTGGGATGCGTTTTTAGCCGAGTATGATCAGGATCCCCTCTATACCGCAGTTGGGAGCTATGATGCGATAAGACAATTTGCTTGGGCAATTAATCAGTCTCAATCATTCAACCCCGATACTATTGTAACTACTCTTGAGACTGTAAATGCTGCTAATCCTTTACCAGGTGCAGGTGGTTTAGCCGCTTGGACGTCAAGTCATGATGTACTAGAAGGATATCCATATGGATATACCTTATTCGTCCAATGGCAAGCAGGAGGTACTAAAATCGTAGCACCTGCTTTTGGAAATCCCTATCCAAATACTATCGCTACAGGATCTTATCAAACACCAGTTGTAGACTACCCCACATGGGTATTTAATACATAAGAAATTTCTAATCTAATTATCCTTTTTTTTTATATACTATTTTTTCCCTAAGATACCTTAAATTTACTAGTTTCAATTGATTTATTATTTTTCAATTAGCTACTTTTGCGTTATTTTTTGAAAATCCGTCTTCTAAACCAAGGATTCGATTGGATTTTTTATCATATTGGATTGTAATTGAATAAAAAGAGCCCGAAAAATAACTTTCGGAGAGTAATAGAAAGAGGGTAATCATATTCTCATCTTCAGTAAATTGAGGAAGAAGATACTCCCATTTCAGAAAAAAAACATATTTTCGACAAATTTGTAATGCTTGATTGTATATCTCTTCCTCCCAAGATCCCTTTTTAATTTTTGTTTCATATAGGACAATCCTTTTATTCCTAAATTGGAGTTTTTTCGTTAATTTAAAGGTTAATTCCTGATCAGAGGATTGG
>Ga0180433_10006009_pt1 | contig 16131 bp, 13 predicted proteins | sample SS_ome_8_FD_132980 | JGI IMG/M metagenome (GOLD analysis project Ga0180433, IMG submission 132980) | Hypersaline lake sediment archaeal communities from the Salton Sea, California, USA - SS_1_D_1 metaG | ecosystem: Environmental > Aquatic > Non-marine Saline and Alkaline > Hypersaline >... | reverse complement strand
TTTCCGGGCTTATTGAATTTATATGTAAGTGAAACATCAAGCCTGTGATAATCAGGCAGCCTGTTATTATGTTTTTTGCCTTCAGGATATATCGGCAATGTATATCCCTGGTAATTATAAAAACCCGTAGGCATTGTCACTGCAGCACCTGTCGAATAAATAAAATTTGAAGAGAGATCAAGTCTGTCAATGATCCGGTAATTCAAAAATAATGATACACTATGAGGCCTGTCATAGAAAGCAGGGTATTGCTCTCCGTTATTTACACCCTTTATTTGTTTGATAGCCCTTGCATAAGTATATCCCACCCATCCGTTGAGCCTTCCTTCATCCCTTTTTACCAGTATCTCACCTCCGTAAGCCCATGCATCACCGAACCTGAGTTCACCCTCTATTAAAGGGTTTAACAGCATATTTGCATGATCCTTATAATCTATCTGGTTTTTCATTAGTTTATAAAAACCTTCAGTTGAAACATTAATATTAAACTTTGGTATCCTCCTGTTATATCCTACGGCAAAATGATCAGCTCTCATAGGCAATATATTGGGACCGCTGGGTATCCATACATCAAGGGATGTAAAAGGGCTAATGGTATTTGAAAGTAACTGCAGATGCTGGTAAGTACGGCAGTAACTGACACTTACAGAAGAAAGTGAATCTGTTTTATATTTAATGCTTGTCCTGGGTTCAAAATTGCGGTACCTGTTAAAAATTTCTCCTTCAGAAGTATTCAGTGTGTCAATCACGTTATAGTTTTCATCGAATATAAAAACCTTTGTAGGACCAATATTATTCCATGAAGATAATCTGCATCCATACCTGAAGAACAATCTGTTCTTTAGTTTATATTCATGGCTTATATAAAGGATATTCTCACTTACATGATAATAAGGCACATGAGGCAGGTCGCTTTCATCAACACCGGTAATATGCAGATTTCCAGGATCGAAGTTATGTCCTTTAAATCTCACACCGAATTCAAGTTTACTCACAGGGCTGATAAACCATGTAAAATCAGTTTTTAATCCTCCAGTAGATATCAGGGAACTCCAGTAATTGTTATCTTCAACTGAGAGATAGAAAAAATAATTATAGCTGCTGATATGAGCAGTGGTGTTTGAAAACAGCCTGTCATTGAACAGATGGTTCCAGCGGATAGTACCTGCGGAATTACCCCATTGAATGCCTAATGATTCGGTTTCCGATCCCTGGCTGAAAAAATCAGTGCCTGAATATAATGACAGATACAGCCTGTTATTATCATTTAGTTTAATATTAAATTTCGAATTAAAATCAAAAAAATATACCTGCTTGGTAAATTCATTTTTGATAAACCATTTAAGATTAGAGCTCCTTGCAGACATGAAATATGAGCTTTTTTTTCTGAATATCGGACCCTCAACGCATAAATTACTTGAAAAAACGCCTAAACTGCCATAAATGCCCAGCTTATTAAAATTACCGTCTTTTGTCCTTATGTCAACGACCGAGGAAAGCTTGCCACCATAATTTGCAGGGATATCCCCCTTATAAACCTCTACATTTTTTACTGCATTAGGTGCAATTGTGGAGAAAAACCCCAGCAGATGTGAAGGATTGTAAATAGGAGCCTCGTCAATAAGGATCATATTCTGGTCCTTATCCCCTCCCCTTACATAGAAAGACGTTGACCCGTCTCCATAAGATTTTATTCCGGGCAATGAATGAAGTGACTTTATTACGTCCACTTCACCCATGAACCTTGTAAGCTTATCAATGGTCTTTGGCTTTATCCTTACTTCACTTAACCTGTCCTTCTCCACAATCTCCCCGGTGCTGTCGGACAAAACGATAACTTCTTTTAATACTTCATGCCTGAGCTTCATGTTCGGACTGATCTTAATATCTTTATTCAAACTAACAGGCATGGTTATATTTTCGTATCCGAGAAATGAAAATGTCAGGTTATAGTCTCCTTCAGGTAACGTTATAGAATAGTATCCGTAGGCATTGGTAATAACACCGGACTGTAATTCCCTGATCACCATGGTAGCTCCGATCAGTACTTCCCCGGTCTGATTATCTCTCATATAACCGCTGATAGTATGTTTCCCGCCATTACCCGTATCTCCGTCACCGGTCAAATGATCACCTGCCGGCTGCAGAATAATCTGCTCCTCTACAATATGATATTCAATATCAATCTTTTTACCTAATTCGGAAAGGACTTTCCTTATTTTTGTATTCCTGGTCTTTAACGATATTACAGTATCCACAGGAATCCGTTCTGTACTGAATGAGAATTTAACCCCTCCCTTATCACTGATCTCATTAATGATCTCTACAAGCTTTTTATCCCTTGCGACCACAGTGATCTTTTTCTCAAGATCAATAGTCTGGGCTAAAAGAGTTAAAGGGAATAATAATAATGTAATTAAAAGAATACGGAACATTATTTACATTCTGTTAAATAACATTAAGCAAATCTACAAATAAAGCTATTATTTACAATGGAATTTCAATTATATGGAGATCATTCTGAAAGAACGGCTAACATCCTTCACCTTCGAGGATAATAGTATTTCCATCTTTTCTCACTCTCAGGTCAAGAGTTGCGCTGAGCACATTAAGAACTGCATCCAGAGTTTGGTCTGTAAAAGTAACCGTAACAGTGCAATTACCTATATTATCCGACCCCAGAACAATATTGCTACCGTAAACTTTGTTTATTGTATTGATAATTTCTGACAGAGTATTCTCAGTAAAGGTCATATTCATGGTTTTCCATGACAAATAGTTAACATCCTTATTGGTTGATTTTACCAGCATACCATCTTTCAAAGAAAACTCTCCCCTGTCTCCGGCTTCGAGTATTATTTTTTTAGAATTATCTTTTTTGTCGGAGACCTCTACCCTGCCTGTATGCACCACTACTTCAATCTTTTCATTATTTCCGGATGTATTCACATAAAACGATGTCCCCAGCACCTGTATCACGGCTTTACCGGCATTAACAATAAAAGGTTTTTCTTTGTCAGGAATAACAGTAAAATATGCTTCTCCTTCCAGGATAACCTTTCTTCTGTCCTTATTGAATTTTTTCGGGAACTTCAGCGAAGAATTTATATTTAAAGTAACAAGCGTACCGTCCGGTAATTTATCTTCAGTAATGCCTGTATCTGCAACTAACTTATTATAATTCAAACTGTCCGAGATAAAATATACAGCAGCAGCGCTGATCAATGTAAGCATTATTATTGCAGCAACTCTTGCAAACCTAACAACAAACGGTCTTTTCTCCCTCTTATCCGTTTTAATGACCTTTAGATCCGTAAATGACGAACCTGCCCTGGATCTGAACACATCCCACTCAGTGTCCTCATCAACATATTCCCCTCTTTCAGCCTGTCCTGTCATATCCAATATCTTTTTATACTCATCAAATACCTTCCTGTTCCCTGCATCTGACTCCACCCAGCTTTCCACCAGTTTAACCTCGTTGTCATCTGCCTCATTTACAAGATATTTGACAACCAGATCCAAATATTCGATATGTTCGTTATTGTTGTTCATAACTTTGCGATTCACTTGTATTACACATAACCGCGTTCATACCCCTATGCATATAACTTTTTTTTATCTGTCATTACCCGCCACCTGCAGCAGGGAGGTATTCCTTCAGATTCTCCCTTAATATCTTTAAAGCTTTGGACATCTGGGTTTCAACAGTTTTTACAGATATCCCGAGTTTTTCTGCGATCTCACTATATTTAAGATTATCAAACCTGTTCAGGACAAAAATTTCCCTGCACCTGTCCGGCAATGATTCTATTATCCTGTTGATCTTATTCTCCATCTCCATGTGCACCAAACTGTCAGTAGCTTCCCAGTTCGTATTTTCATGCAGGGTCTCAAGCTGTTCTATATTATGATCAAATTTTTTATTATCCCGGATGTAATTAAGGCACCTGTTGTGAACAGATGTGAACAAATAGGATTTTACCGATTTTTGCAGGTCAATGCTGTCTCTTTTATTCCAGAGATTAATAAAAACGTCATGCACTATTTCTTTGGAGGATTCTACATCTGAAATATATTTCCGTGCAAAATAGCATAACGTGGAGAAATACTTTTTGAACAGCTTTTCAAAATTTTTGGTATCCAGCTTATGTATAATTTCTTTTTCCAATATCCTTCCAGTCTGAAAAGCCAAAAATATAACGATATATTAAAAATTCAAAATCACTTAACAGCAAACCGGATGTTAGTTGGGCTCCATCCGGTATTCATTTATTCCGTCATTCAGCCACAATTCCTTATTTTTCAAACGCAATATTTCAATTGTAGTCTGTATATTACTCATATTTGTGATCATGTCAACATCTCCTGAAAATTCCCAGGTTCCGGTAACAGCAACGGTTCCACTATATAATCTTGAAAAAGTGCCATCATCATCAAACTTCCATGTTTCATTTGCGTAATTAGATGTGATATCACTTCCTGTTGCCAAAAAAGTAACCTGAGTGAACTTCCATTCCTTGCAGAACCTTTTTGTTTTGGATAAAAAGCTGATCTTAGGTCCTTCTTCATATTTACCGCAACCTGCAATAAACATTACTGTTACCAATAACAATATTGTATAAATATTTTTTTTCATTTTTATTAATTTAGGTTAAAAGACGAAAAAAGCCTTGTTGTATCAAGGCTTTTAACAAAAAACAAATAGTAATTACTTGGGTTCCATTAGCAATTCCACTGTCTCTGCATCATCCCTTAACTTTAGTTCTTTACTGGTAAGCCTCATAATCTTATAAGTTAATGATGTTCCCAGATAAGTGATAATCAGGCCTGTATCACCCGAAAATTCCCAGGTCCCGTTTACAGTTACACCAAACGAAATAAAGGTAAAATCACCTTCTTTTGTAAATTCCCAGTTATTATTACTAAATGCAGAAGTATTAATAATTCCTGTACCCAGGTAAGTTTCGGATGTATAAGTCCAGGTTTTATTACACAACCTTGCTTTTTTTGATAAAATGCTAAATTTGGGACCATCCTCAAACTTGGAACACCCTGATAAAATAAACAGACATATAACAGCGGGTAAAGCAATTGCAATTACTTTTTTCATTTCAACGGATTTAAATGTTTATATTCGTTTCAAATATAAATAAATTTACATTTATTTGATCAATCGAAAATTAAATTTTTATATTGACGTTAATTTTTTATTAAAATATTATGGACTTTATTGATCTTATCAATAAACGGCAAAGCGTTCGTAAATATTCAAAAAAGCCTGTGGCAAAAGGAGATATTGAAAAGTGCATTGAAGCTGCCCGTTTATCACCTTCAGCATGCAATTCCCAGCCCTGGACATTTGTTGTGGTCAATACACCTGAACTGGCTCATAAAGTAGGAAAAGCAAGTATAGGTCTTGCATATACTTTTAACAAATTTGCTCCCGGGGCACCGGTTTTTATTGCAATAATCATTGAAAAACCTAAGGTGGTAGCACAGGTAGGTGAAAAATTAAAAGACAGAGAATTCCCGTTAATAGACATAGGGATCGCTGCAGAACATTTCTGTCTTCAGGCTGCAGAACTTGGACTCGGGACATGTATGATAGGCTGGTTCAATGAAGAGAAAGTAAAGGCTCTTCTGAATATCCCGGAAAACAAAAGAGTGGGACTACTTATTGCTCTCGGTCATCCTGTTGATAACTACAGGCAGAGAAAGAAGATAAGAAAAGATGTAAGCAGGGTGTGTAGGTATAATAGCTATTAGCTGTTTGAGGTTTGAAGTTTGGAGTTTGATGTTTATTTATCAAGTATTTCCACCAGTTCGGCATCTTCTATTATAAAGATCAGGTGAGTAGGGTCATCGTTTTTATTAAGTTTTAATTTTCCTTTTATTTTTAATAATGTGTCGAGTTTGAGGGTTTTAAGCTTACTGTCTTCGTCCTGTGGGATAACCTCCACTATTGTTTCCATGCCTCCTGCCCCGCAGAAAAAACACATACTGGAAGGAGTACGCGAAACAACAACAACACATTTTGTCAGACTTACCGGCAGAAGAAAACCGGTAATCTCCACTGTCTTGCCTTCAAGAGCTTTTACTTCATCAGTATAATAAGGATGCTTCATCATTCCGCTCTTTCCCGATCCCATATACATCCTGTCAACAATCCTGACCTTGCTGAACATCTCCCACATATCCTCATTCTGCGCCATTAACGTAAAATTCAACAACACAGAAAACAGAATTAATATGATAGATATATACTTCATTTCTACATTTGCCTATTGCCGACTATTCTCTTCATTGCCGACTGGTTTCACGCTTCCGCCAGAGTGCCTGATATATTGGTCATGCATCCTTTTACCGCAGGAATGATCGCTGCAAAAAAACCGACAATTATCGTACCAATGAACAGGTACAGTTCCTCTTTAACAAAGAGCAAGCCTGAAAACGAATAATGAACAGAATCTTCAAAATACAAGCCTGCAAGTTGCATTCCTGCATGACTTATAAATATTCCAAGTATATAACCTGCTACAGCAATGATCAATCCTTCAACAATAATAATAACGAACAGCTTTGTCCTGTCTGATCCCAGAACTCTCATTAAAGCAAGCTCATACTTCCTTTCTTTCAGGGAATTCAGCAATGAAATAAAAATGCTCAAACCGGAAATGATCATTATAAAATAAGCCAGTGCAGTGATCGTGTCAATACCTACTCCCAACAATGAAACAAGCCTGTTTATTTCAAAAGAAGGGACAGCAGCCTGCATATTTGTATTTTCATTTATAAGCCTCGGCAACTGTACAGCGCCCATGGGATTCTTTATAAATACCAGCAATGATGTGATCTCTTTTGTCGGGTCATCATCACCCGCAACCAGTTGCCCCGTATGTTCATGTTCTTTATCATGATCATGGATTTCTCCCTGCACATAATTACTATCCTGGCCGTGGTGAGCATCATGACCGCTGTGATCATGATCATCTTCTGCATGCTGCTCATGATCGTGCGTACTATGTACTTTCCATACACTTGCCACATTAGTAAAAATGATCTGATCAGCAACGGTGCCGGAAGGTTTAAGAATGCTTTTTACTATATACAGGAATTCATCATGATGATGCCCTACATTACCGATAAAACCGTGTACACCGGTAAAATTATCTCCTATTCCAAGTCCTGTTCTGTCTGCAACAACAGCCCCTATTGTTACTTCAAAATCCTTATCCCACAGGACTCCTTCCTGTATCACTGCATTATAAATATCCAGGTAATCATGGTTTGTTCCAACGATCCTGTATCCTTTATAATTATCACCTAAAGCAAGGGGTATGGTCTTATCCACAAAAGGATGGTTTTCAACCATTTTTGCTTCTTCTCTGAGTATATTCCCGGTAGGATAGTCAATATGGAACACATTACACAGGATAAGCTGTAAAGGGCTTCCCTTAGCTCCGACTACCAGATCAATATTTGCTACATTCTTTTTAAATTTTTCCTCTACCTGGTATGATGCCAGAAGCATTAATGAAATAATACTAATGCCTGTGGCAAACAATATCAGGCTTAACAGGGTTGATAATGGTTTTGCCCTTAGATTATTACAGCTTATGGAAAAAATATTCATTTGATACAATCCTTTGATAAGGTTCTGTGCAAATATACTCCGATGCCAATATACGAATTGATACTAATTATACTAATTGAATGGATCATCATAAGATTATCTGGTTTTTAAACCTGTCTTTCATTCTTTGGTCGTGTGTTACGATCAGTAAAGATGCGCCCTGCTCTCTTGCCCATCCTTCTATCAGGGATATCATCTCTTCACAATTATTATCATCAAGACTGGATGTAGGCTCATCAGCCAGAATAACCCCGGGATCATTGATAATTGACCGGGCAATGGAAAGGCGCTGCTGCTCTCCCTGGCTAAGATTATCCGGCTTTTCAGTTGCTTTATCAATAATATTCAGGCTTTCCAGAATACTGTCCGCTTTAGCCCTGTCCTGTTTTGCTCCTGCCATATACTGTGCCAGTAAAATATTCTTTCTGACACTCAATGACCGGATAAAAAAAGATCTCTGAAAAACAATCCCTATATTCCTTCCACGAAAAGTATCAAGTGCTGATTTTTTTAATTGTACAATATCAGTATCGTTTATATGTATGCTTCCTGAACCAGGTCTTAGCAATCCGGCCAGTAAATGCAAAAATGTTGTCTTACCACAACCCGATGGCCCGGATATAAGCCAGTGCTCACCCTGCCTGCAATTTATATCAGGAAACCTGAAAGAATTCCTTTCATTATATGCAAATTCCAGATCCTTTGCAACCAACATAATATATCACTATTTATCATCCAATCATCCAATCACCCCAAATACAATCCTGCCAATCCAACGATCAGCCCTACTAAGATATTAATAAATTTTACCAATAAAAAGCTTTTTCCTGATTCTGCAAGCAAAGGAAGCGCTCCATGACCGTCCTGGACTATCGAATTGGCAAGCAATATTGAAAAGGGGATTGTACCATTGGCAAACAATGTAATAAATACAATATGTGGTCCTGATTCAGGAATTATCCCGATCAGGACGGCAATTACAAGAATAATGAACTGATTTGTCCTGATCCAGTTTTCAACATCCAGGTATTCTTTAAAAGAATGAATAAGAAGGATAGCTCCGAAAGTCCATAATAATATTTTTAAAAAATGTTTTTTAATCACATGGTTCCAGATATGCTTATCAAGAAAATGATCGGGAACAGTCAGCACAATAAACAATCCAATTCCTGTAGTAACAAGAAAAGATATCATTTCCCATCCCCATTTATGGTCATGGGAATGTTCATGTCCCAGATGAAATTGCCCTGCCAGCACGAAAAAAAGTACGAGCAATCCGCCTGTCAGCATCAGAGCCCTCTGAAAGTTCATTTTCTTCAACTGAGGCATTATCGCAGCCTTATCAAAAATATAACAATCCGGGTCATGCTGGTGGAACTTCAGGTGATTCACAGGAAGGACCATGAATGTTTTATCCCTGAATATCGCATTCAAAACAAATCCTGTGGCAACAGCTATCACAAAGATCACAACCATCAATTTCAGTGCATCTCCCGGTATCATGGAAAACATTACAAATGCCTCATCTCCGAAAGTAGCTATCATTGCAGTTGCCAATGCAGCAAAATTCACTACCCTGTGAGCATATAACGATACTACAACAAAAACGCCCATACAACCGGGCAAAATACCCATTACTGCGGCAAATATGATCTGCAGCCATGAAGACCTCTGAAAAGATATGCTCCAGTTGCCTTTGGAAAGAACAGTCAAATACTCGATCAGAAGCATCATCACCATAACGAACATGGTGATCATTAATGTATGCTCGAGTATATCAACAATAAACATAATTAGATTTTAGATTTCAGGGTTAGAAAGTAATCACCCCGGAATTTCTGTCATCTCCCCTGAACTGCCCCCATATCACCTTTCCTTTTGACTTTGTATCATAGCAATAAAGGTATCCGTCAAGGCAGGCAATTAGTATCTCAAGATATCCGTCACCATCAATATCTTTTACCATAGGTGTTGCTTCAGCTCCAGCCGGCAGTTTAAGCCTTTGCAATAACGCTCCTTTTTCCGCTGTTATAATAAATTCCCCCTTTTCTGTTACAAAAGCGAACTGAGGCTTCCCTTTCCCAAGCATATCTGCAAAAACAGCGGTTGCGGATATTCTTCCCGTATTAAATTCCGCCATATATTTTGCAGTTTCTTCCAGAACTTCATATCCTCCGTCATTCTCATTAAAATACTGATCTGCAACAGGAATGACATAGTACCTGTCGCTCTCTGCGAACCAGGATTGTCCTATTGCAAGATATCCGTCAGGCGAAGATATAACAGGTGATGAGAACAGTCCTACATTTGTTCCAACAGCTTTTCGAAAATATCCCTCTTTGCTGTAAAATTGTATAGAGCCGTAACATGACGCAAAAACGATACATATATCCTTCCCCTGCTTTATCACCAGCGGAGAAGCATGTATCTTTGAACCGACTTCCTGCTCCCACAGCAAAAAACCGTTGGATCCGTCAATAGCATAAAAATAGTCACCGTAAAAAGCCGCTTTAAAACCTATTGATCTTGTTGAACTGGGTGTTCCTTCCCCGCCTATAAGCACATCATCAATCCCGTCACTGTTAAGATCAATGATAGAAGGGGATCCGTTATACCCCCTGTGTCTTTTCACCTTTTCAAATTTCCATATCTTTTTTCCTGTTACACCGTCAAGGGCGACAACACCCTTTCCCTCTACGGTAAATATCACATCCGGTTCACTGTCTTCATTAATATTTGCCAGTACCGGACAACTTTCTACATCATATTCGGTCTTATACCTCCATAACTCTTTTCCATCCGTATCATAACAATAAAAATGATAATTATCGTTCCCGAAATATATTCTGTTCTTATTAACTACCACTCCATTCACATCATTATCACCAAGAATATCCGGCAATATATGGGTTATAATCTCTCCCTTGTCAGAGTCTATTATATAAACACCGTCTTTTTTATCATTATCAAAATTACGATCCTCCCCGTTGGATCCTATGTAAAGCTTGCCGTCATTACAGATCATGTTAGACCTGTATGTGGTTATCCCGATATCCGCTTTCCATTTCAGGTTAAACACCTTATCAATATCAGTATTTACCTGACCTGATACAGCACAGAATAACATTATGCCAGTAATACATAAAACAATATTTTTCATTTTTCTATAATAATTTTATATTTAATTATCGCTGTCAATCGTATTCTCTTGCCTACTGCCGACTTTTCTCTTCTTTGCCGACTGACTTCTAATAAAACATCTCGTTCCCTTCCAGATCAACTTCACCTTCTTTTTTATCCAGCTTGAATTTCACCTTCCCTTCCCGCAATTTTTCCAGCCAATCGTATTTGCATGGTATAACAAGTTTGCCTGTATGATCTATCATTCCATATTTGTCATCCCTGCTCACACGGGCATATCCATTACTATAATACTCTTCATCATCAGTAAATTCGTAGATATGATCATAAACAATATCCGTCACCCTCTTTCCTTTTTCATTGATAACTCCCAACTTGTCATTCATTTTAACACGAGCCAGAAATACCAATTCCCCTTCTCCGGTCTCCACATCTGTAATAATGAAAACTGACTGAAAATCAGACACATCGTCGTAATTAAAATCAACAACAACACTGTCATCCCTGTTAATAAATCCATAGGAATCTTTAATTTTTGCCTGCGCAAAACCATTATTAAAAACAGACATATAATCAAACCTGCATCTTATAAACTCAATACCGTTTGTGTCAATACATCCGAATTTCTTCCTTTTCTTCACAACCGCATGGTCATCCTTCTTAAAAAATATTTCATCATCATAAATAAATTCACCCTTTTCTTCTCCACAAGAATTAATTATACCCCACTTTTTATTGTATTTTACTGAAGCATAACCATTTTTTTTAAAATTTCCCGCATCCTCATATTTGGGACTGATAATCATCTCATTATTCTTATTGATATATCCCCATTTGTCGCCTTTCATAACTGCAGCAATGCCATACGAAAAATATTTTGCATTCTCATATGTACAGGGTATGAAAATATTGAATTCATCATCAATAAAGCCATATTTCCCGTTCTTAATGATCTCTCCGAATGCTGTAAGGTTGTATTCATAGTATTTCTTTTTATTAAAATCATACTCACAGGGCAACAGTTCTGTGCCGTCAAGACTATAAAGAGCAAAAATGTTATTGTTTTTTGCAAGAATGCCAAAATCATTCTTATTATCCACAAATCCATCCAGTTCACATAATTTAAAATCATCATATTCAAAGGGTATCAACTGTTTTCCAAACCTGTTATAAATACCGTATCTTTTATTCTGATTTGCGATAAAAATATCTATCTCATACTCAATAAAATAATTATCAATGGTCAGGTCATCATTTTCCACAGGTATAATAAGTTCGGCATTATGATTATAAAGACCGAATTTTTTATTTTCTTTTACAAGCAGGTATAATGCACCTGCTTCAGAATATGTTTCAATTGGTACTATCTTGTTATATTTAAAAGGTATCAGGATATCATCACTTGAATTTACCACTCCGTATTTACCGTCCTGCTTTGCAATATACAGGTCGTATTCCAGGTCATTATCAGTGCTGACCCTGTATAGCTTCTTATATTTTGCGGGCAGCACATCAGCAGGCTCTTCATCCATTTCTGCTGCTATACCATATAAGCCATTCTTTTTATATATATAAGATTCCTCATAGAACCTTCGTCCCAGTGTGTCAATAAGATATGATCCGCTTCCCTTTGATACCAAAGAAAACAACCCGTTAGCAATATAATGATTATGAAATCTCTGGACACTTAAGTACTCACAATTAATAGTTTCCCTGGCTTCGGATATCCTGACAAAACCCCACAACTCAGATCTTTTCACAGCAAGATGATCATTATGCCATTTGTCCGGAATAACCTCGTCATAAATATAACCTGTAATTTCACAATCCGGAGACACTACTGCGATCTTTCCTTCTTCATTAATAGCAGTGGCATAATATAATTCCATATTGTCCTGTTTATCAACAGAATAGAATTCCTTTCTGATCTCCGTAGCTTCAATCCTGGTCGTGATCCTTCGATCAGTATTTACAAAACCGTACTTATCCTTTTGTTTTACAATTAATGACCTGTCATTATAAAAGGTAATTTCATCATAAGCAATTGGAATTACCATATTGCCAATACTGTCAAACACAGTGTATCCCTGTTCGCCCATGTCAAGAATGTACAAGCCATTTTGCCCATATTCCTCATTAACATAATCATAGATATACTCTGTTCTCCCACCTCTGTATAGCCCCCATTTTTCAATATCCTTAACAAATATCCCGGCTCCTGTGCATTTGATATCAACCTGGAACGGAGGGACAATTATTTCCTGTTTTTTAAGGCTGTACAACCCATAATAATCATCTATATCCCAGTCAGGATTCCACGATCCGTCCTGACTGACAATAAGACATGTATCTCCCTTATTTACAGCCAAATTATCATTATGAGTACTGTTTATGGATTTGAACTTGCATGGCAGAAGTATATTACCTGACATGTCTGCAAGACCGGCTTTTCCATCAGATATTAAAATATAGTATCCGGGGAATGAACGGATATCATCATAATCAGCAGGCAATATTTCTCCTTTTTTACTGATGATACCTTTTTTGCCGCCGGATACAACCTGTGTGGTTTTATTATTACCAAAATATGATGGGGCATCGTACTTTATTTCAGTAATCTCATTACCAAGACTGTCAGCCAGTCCCCATTTATCATCCAGCATAACCCATATATCTCCTGAGTAATAAATAAAATAATCATCGTATTTACAGGGAAGCACCTGTTTCCCGTCTCTATTTATCAATCCCCATTTACCGTTATTTTTCACGCCTGCATATCCGTTATGGTCAAAATCAGTAAAGTGCTCATAATCCGGTTTTATCAGGAATGTTCCGTTCTTATCTATTTTTCCTGTTTTTCCGTCTAACTCTACAATAGCAGTCTCTCCCATAAACTCCTGGGCTTTATCAAACCTGCAGGAAATAAATTCTTCGCCTTTAGTATTTATATATCCCCATTTTCCCTGTTTGCAGACCAGTGCAATACTGTTCACAAAGGAATAGACATTATCATATTTTATTTCAGTGATCTTATTACCATAATTATCAACAAATCCCCATTTACCATCCTTCATAACAGCAGCCCTGAAATAACTGAAGTCCCTTGCGTACTGATATTCACAAGGCACGACCTCCTTCCCGTCCAGATCAATGTATCCGTATTTGCCATCCAGCTCAACACGTGCCATCTTACTCTGAAAATGAAAGATATTATCATATTTGAACGGTATCAGTTCTTTGCCTCTTTCATCAATTATGCTCCACTTCCCTTCGTTTTTAACAGCAGCACGCCCCCAGTAATAATACCTGTCAGCATCATCATATATACACTGTACCACAGGATTACCATCGATATCTATGAATCCCCATTTACCATCTTTACAATATGCTCTATGAGTATCAGCCTGCGCAAATACATTATTTGATATCAATATATTATTAAACAGAGCAATTAATGCAATAAAAATTATTTGTTTATTCACTTTAATATTTTTTACAGATTATACTAATTTCAAATTTACAAACTTGATCTAAAATATTAGTATTTATCGAGACAAAATATAATATCCTTACCAAAGCAACCTGCAAACCGCTTACGCTAAAGCTTCAGTGGACTATCCCTGTAACCTTAAAGTATATTCATATACTTATGCACCTGTAATGATATGCTCCAGACAGGATTGCTTTTTACATAATCAATGATGACCGGCAATATATCCTTTTGCCTGCTCCATTCAGGTTGTAAATACAATCTACAGGTATTCCCCACTTTCATCTCTGATTCCTCTGCCCATCCCAGATCGCTTTCTTCACATATAACAACTTTTAGTTCATCTGCCTTCCTGCTGATCTCTTTTAAAGGCGGCTTTTCTTTTTTCGGGGACAGGCATATCCAGTCCCACCTGCCGGTCAAAGGACGTGTGCCTGAGGTTTCAAGGTATGTGGATATCTTAAAGGCCTTAAGTCCATCACATAACGGTTTAAGATCATACAGCAAAGGCTCGCCTCCTGTCACCACTATAGCTTTAGCCGGATATTTAATTGCTCTTTTAATTATCTCACTGATATTGATAAGCGGATAAGACGAAGGATCCCATGCTTCTTTTTCATCACACCATTCGCAACCGATATCGCAACCTGCAATACGAATAAAAAATGCTGGTTTCCCTGCATGGTATCCCTCTCCCTGTATCGAATAAAAATCACCGGCAAGAGGTAACATATTGCCATTATTTATCAAATCTGTTTCTTTATCATTTTTCATTTTGCATTTATTTATATAATAGTCCCTGCCACTGAGAGACAGGGATATTAAAAAGACAATGAGGCGTTGTGGATATCTCACTGGAAAAATAAATCGTATCATCTGAAGTAAATACCACTGATTCGGTCTGATAATTATATATAGACGACATATCCAGCCTTATTTTATTACCTTCAAAAACACCATTATCATTAACCTCCATCAACCACAGGAATGGATTATAATCCTTGTACCCCAGTAAAGCTATCATGGACTTGTCAGGACTGATATCCGCAGCAGTAAGCAAACCATCGGCATTGAATGTATCTATCACTTCCGCCTGATAAACACCTTCAGTAACAGGTATGGTATAAAGATATGTTTGTCTGTCCAGCCAGTTTTTTGTAAATAAATATATTTTATTTTCTGAGCAAAAAAATGCCTCACAATCAAAATTCGTATTATGATACCCAGGCTCATAATCCCACTGTTCAGGATATGAATATTCAATAACCCTTGCCTCAACACTGCCATCCTTACCATCAGGGATGCTCTCCTTTTCTACCTTATATATTATAAGTTCTGTCCGGCTTCCGTCATTATTGCCTACATCACCTATATATATATATTGCTCATCCTGCGCAATATCTTCCCAGTCAATATTATCTGCATTAACGATTCTTATTGTCTGAACAATCCTGCCTGACTGCGGATCAAAAGCGAACAGGTCAGGGCTTCCGTCACTGTCATTAAAAGTCCAGAACAAATCCCTGTACCATACCAACCCCGAGTTCTCTGCAATAATATCAGGCAATTCCTCTATAACAACATTGGGAGTGTAATTTATGACAGTATCCAGGAAAAGCTCTTTTGTCTTATTTCCTGCAATTATTTTATCCCTGTTACTTCCTGTATTGAATAGTTCAAGGAAAACAACAATAACCAGAACAATAAAGACTATGTAGAAGATATGTTTAATATACATCTTAAGATAACTTCAAACTTCAAACTCCAAACTTCTCCCGTAGGGATGCCTATGGCAAAACTCCAAAAATATTCAGGTATTTATTTTTTCTTCAGTGTGAATGAAAATGTTGATCCGTTACCGGGC
>Ga0180433_10006007_pt1 | contig 16132 bp, 13 predicted proteins | sample SS_ome_8_FD_132980 | JGI IMG/M metagenome (GOLD analysis project Ga0180433, IMG submission 132980) | Hypersaline lake sediment archaeal communities from the Salton Sea, California, USA - SS_1_D_1 metaG | ecosystem: Environmental > Aquatic > Non-marine Saline and Alkaline > Hypersaline >... | reverse complement strand
TCCAAAAATAAAAAGTAAAAACACTATATATAGGATAGGTATTATAATATTAGGTAAAAATACTCTATCAAATAAGATGATTGAATTTAGAATCATTCCTACTCCTAAACTCAACCCAAGAGAGGGGATAATGACATATAATGCTTCTAAATACAAAATCTTCCTAATAGATTTAGCCTTAGAACCAATAGCTCTCATTACCAAGAAGTCTTTTACTTTTTCCATGATCCCTCCTTTTTGATAATTATAAAGAGAAATTATTGAGACTGCACTCATAATCACGATTAAAATTGAAGGGAATATACTTAAGTTTGAGATAAAGTCAAGATTCTCAGTAAATATCAAATCCATTTGTAAATAGCTAAAATTTGACCCTAGAGAATTAAAAATTATACTCTCAATTTGTCCGAGGATGGTACTATTTGCATCTGATTTAAGTTTAATAAATGCAAGATTGACTTGATCTGAAGTTAAGTTCATATTTTCTTGAAATTTATCAATATCAATATAAGTTGCATACCCGCAATAAAAACTGTCAATAGCGACGCCAGATATTTCAAAAGTGTCATCTAATTCATTGAAAAAGATGGATTGATCAAGAGGGAATTCAAAAAAGTTATAAGCTAAACCATCCCCGATTACCGCATAATAATTAGATGCTCCTTCTTGGATTATAAATTCTCCTTCAATTTCAAAATTTTGGAGCATATCACTATGATTGACTCCTATGACAGGATAAACTCCTTGCCTATTTTGACCAACGTAAACATAACGTCCATCTTCATATATATGAATTCCGGGTAGTTCCTGAGCTTGAAAAAAGCTAATAAGTCGAAATTCATTAGAACGTACTCCTGATAATGTTGTTAAATTTTCAAGTGTAGAAGCATTAAACAAGTATTCTTGTTGCAGAAAATTAATATTACTATTTTCTATGATAATATCGGGATTTTGGAACATTTCATACATTAAAGAATAGTTATGGACTACATCTTGATGTCCAATTATTATGAGATTTTCAGTCTGGGATTTTTTTACCCAGTTATAGGATGAATTATATAAGACTATTGTTCCTAGCCCTAAAGTAAAAAGGATAATTGAGATAATTGAAAAGACTATGATATATCTTTTAAATTCTCCCTTTTTTCTAATGGTATTTATAATTGAAATCTTAAAATTTAAACTAATTGATGAAATCCATTTAGGAATAAATTTAAGATTTTTAGATGCATCATAGCTATAAGGAATATCCTTTGAAAAATTCTTTACAATTTTTTGATTGCCTATTTTTCTCAATATATATCCAGGTACAAGGAAAATACCTACAATGCAAGACACAAATAATATGGGAGTAAAAATTAAATCCCATTGAAACAAGACAGTAAGATTAGTAAAACTAAGAAAATATGCGAAAATCAAAAAAGAAGCAATGCCTATACTAATACCTACGAAGAAAGCGATTAAGAAAATGACATATATCTCAGTTAAATAAAAACTATATAATTTACGGGGCAATGATCCTAATGCTCGCATTATAGCGATATCTCGCTTTTTTGAGATGACTAAAGTGCTACTTATTATTACGACTACGATAAAGGCTAATATCATCATTAAAATGACAATCAAATTATTAAAATTAGAATATATTATTTTAATTCCACCTGAAAAGAAATAGGTATTTGTAAAACTATATTGAATAAATGAGTTTAGTCCAATAGAGGAACTGAAATATATTAAAAATTCTGTAGATGAAATAATTATGATCAACACTACTAGGTAGGAATACGAGATATCTTTTTTTCTTGTAAAATCTTTTATAGCAAAATCAAGGGAAATTGGTCAATCACCATAAATTATCTAAATATATCCTATGGGTTACGTTTTTCATTTATTATTTTTCCATCTTCGAAAGATATGATTCGATTAGCAAGTTTGATTAAATAATCGTCATGTGTGGCAATTATAATAGTTTTTTTATTTTCTTTCATAGCCTTGAACAAATCTCTTATAAAAATACTGGTTTCTTTATCTAAATTTGCCGTAGGCTCATCTGCCAAAATTAAAGGAGGATCATTGGCTAAAGCTCGAGCAATGGCTACCCTTTGTTGTTCACCAGCAGATAATTGAAATGGAAGATGTTCTCTACGGTTTCCAAGCCCTATTTTTTTTAATAATGGCACTACTTTTTCTCTCTGGTCTTTTAAACTCAAACCAGTTAAACTCATTGGAAACATGACATTCTCTTCTGCGGTCAAGGTACTAATTAAATTATAATTTTGAAATATAAATCCCGAATTGATTAATCGAAATGTAGCGAGACTCTCTTCTTCCATATCTGTAATTTTTACACCATTTGAAATAATAGTACCTGAGTTTGGGCTATCTAATCCTCCCAGTAGATTCAATAAGGTAGTTTTTCCCGCCCCAGAAGGCCCCTTGATTACGATAAAATCATTAATTAAAATATCTAAAGATACATTATCAACGGCTCGGACTATGTATTCCCCGATTTCATAATCTTTCGTGAGCTTTCGAGCAACAATCATTATATTTTTATCAAATATAGGCTCTAATATCTCATTCTCATCTTCCAAAGGCGTATCATCCAATATTCTCTTTGACATATTATATTTCACACAATATACTAAGCGAGATTCCTTTCTAAATAATAATAACTCCTTTAAAATGTTAATTATAGATTTTGAATTAAAGTAGAATATTGATTTTTTTGAGAAAAAAAGTTTATATACGAATTTGTAATATATGTGATTAGAGGGAAGCGTGAAAATAGCACGATATTTTTCGTGTAAAAATATAATATCCCCTAATTTCCTAATTAAAAATGGTAAAAATACCTAAATTTTATCCCAAAATCTTAAACCTGTACTTAGGTTTTTGATTTTCTCGCTTCTCTCTACTCTCTTTTTTCATTATGCTTTTACAAAAATGTAGAAATATCTAATTTTTAAATTTAATTAAAAAAGGTCTAGGTTCAACATAGAAAAGAAACTTTTACATCTATATTAAACTAATAAGGGAATTGAGGATTTTATTAATAGCTCTTCTACTAAGCTAAAAGATTATTTACTTTTGTTTAATATTCGTCAGTAAAATATGTTTTGATATGCAACTCAACTTGAATATTTATAAATTCTTAAGTATAATTCTAAATAATATATATAAAATGGGATAAATTTTGGTGGAATTTGAAAAGTTAACGGAACTTATTATTGAATTAGAAGTTGATGATATATCAGATGCTGTAAAAGAGGCATTGGAAGAAGATGGAAAGGATCCATTTGAGATTTTAAATGCTTTAACAAAGGGAATGGATGAAGTTGGAAAACGTTATGAAGAGAAGGAATATTACCTCACAGAACTTGTACTAGCTGGAGAAACCATGAAAGAGGCTTTTAAAGTTTTACAACCAGCCCTAGCAGAAGCCGATTCATCACAAGAAAAGACTAAGATAATTTTGGGTACAGTAAAAGGAGACAATCACGATATCGGTAAAAATATTCTTGGATCATTGCTTTTAAGTTCGGGATTTGAACTTTATGACCTTGGGATGGATGTGGATGAAAATGCTATAGTTGAAAAAGTTAAGGAGACAGGTGCAACGATTGTTGCTCTTAGCTCCTTGCTTACGATGACGGTGGAACAAATAAAAGTTGTAGATGAGACACTAAAAGCGGCCGGTCTTCGAGATAAAGTAAAATTAATTGTTGGTGGAGCTCCTTTAAATATGGATCTGGCAAAGAAACTAGGAGCCGATGATTTTGCGGAAGATGCTGTTGATGGTGTAAAACATATTAAGAAATTAGCAGGAGTTTAGAGTTTTTCTTTTTTATATTTCTATCTGCTCGATTTGGAGTACTTAAAATATTTCTTAGGTTATATTTTATAATACTGATTATTAACCTATTTTATTTTCTGTTTTAAATAAAACCAATTTATCATTAAATTATAATCCGAATGTTTAATTGTTTAAGACGAGTTAATACTAACAGAAGCAATTATAAAACATTAAAATTCAAACTTATAGTTAGTATTGAATGATAATGTTTTAAAGGAGGTTTATGATATGACTGATAAAAAAACAGACATAAAATACGATAAAGAATTAGACACTAGAGGGTTATTTTGCCCCGAACCTTTATTTGAAGTACGAAATTTTTCCGAAACTCTAGAAATTGGGCAATGCTTTAAAGTTATGGCAGATGATCCGGCAGCAGAAGAGGATTTATCAAGATGGGCAAAAAGAACTGACACTGAAATCGTGGAATTCTTTAAAGATGGAGAGGATTTAGTGTTTTATTTCAAAAAGAAAAAGTAAAAAGAGAAAGAGGGATATAAAGATGAGTTTCTATTTAGACAATCAAGCGGCAAGGCCAGTGGATGATCGTGTTTTAGAAGAAATGCTTCCCTACTTCAAAGAAAAATTTGCAAATCCTGCGTCTTTACATTGCGATGGAGACATTGCCACTAATGTCTTAGCTGATTCGAGAAAAAAAGTTGCTGATTTTATTAATGCCCCGAATGCTTCCGATATTATATTTACCTCAGGTGCAACAGAATCTAATAATTTAGCATTAATTGGTGCTGCATTAAGGTATCAAAAAAAAGGAAACCATATAATCATCTCCGAAATTGAGCATATATCAATTCATAACATTGCTAAATATTTAGAAAAACAAGGATTTAAGGTTAGTAAAGTTGCTGTAGATCAATATGGTATCATTCGCTTAGATAAATTGGAAAAGCTAATAACGAACGAGACAATTCTAGTTTCAATTACTACAGCAAGTAATGAAGTTGGTTCTCTCCAACCAATAAAGGAGATCAGCCAAATAACAAATGAACATAATGTTTTATTTCATACTGACGCTGTTCCAAGCCAGAGCGTTATCCCTATTGATGTAGAGAAGCTGCCCATAGATTTAATTACACTTTCTTCCAATGATATTTATGGTCCTAGAGGTGTTGGTGCTCTTTATTTGAAAAAAGGAGTCCGTGTAAATCCAATCATTATTGGTGGGGGACAAGAGAAAGGTTTACGTTCAGGTTCAGAAAATATACCTGGTATTGTTGGATTCGCCAAAGCAGCAGAGATAATGAATCGGGAAATGGAAATTGAAGCTAAAAGATTTATGATAATGAGAGATAAATTAATAAAAAACGTTTTAGAAAGAATACCAAAATCCTATTTGAATGGACACCCTACAAAACGACTTCCACATAACGCTCATTTTAGGTTTGATTATATTGAAGGTGAATCCTTGATATTAGGTTTAAAAGAATATAATATAGCTGCTGCTACTGGTTCTGCATGTAGTTCAAAAACATTGGAACCATCACATACTCTTATTTCGATGGGTTTACTTCATGAAGAGGCTCATGGTAGTTTATTAGTCTCGTTAGGAAGAACCACAAAAGAATCAGATATTGATAAATTAATAGATGAATTACCGGGGATTGTAAATCGGTTGAGAAAGATGTCGCCTTTAACGCCTCCTGAAATATTAAAACAAATAAATTAGGTGAGTATAAAAAATATGAAATCTACTCAATATTCTGAAAAAGTAATGGATCACTTTAGAAATCCCAGAAATGTCGGGGTTATTGAGAATCCAGATGGTTATGGAAAGGTCGGGAATCCAGTATGTGGCGATTTGATGGAGATATTCATTAAAGTAAGAAAAAATAAGGCTCAAGAAGATATCATTGATGATATAAAGTTTCGAACTTTTGGTTGTGGGAGCGCTGTCGCCACTTCTTCCATGGTGACCACAATGGCAAAAGGGATGAAAGTAGATGATGCCTATAAAATTACTAGAAACGATGTAGCAGATGAGTTAGATGGGTTACCCCCTATTAAGATGCATTGTTCCAACCTTGCTGCTGATGCGCTTCAAGCAGCAATCGATAATTTTAGGACCGGCAAAGATCCTTTAGTCGAGACTCCACATTCATGCACTACCGATATAAAAGTAATTTTAGGTGTTGATGAATATCTTGGAAAAGGAGTCTATAAGGAACTCTCTGATCCTTCAAAATTAAAAAACAAAAGGGTTTTAATTCTTGATTTAGGTGATAAATCTTTAGAGCTTGCATTAGAACTGACGAAATATACAGGTAGAGTGATTGTTCTAACTTCTGCAAAATCTATGCCCGGCTCGCAAGAATTGAAAATGAAGTTAAAATCTTCTGATGTAAAATTGCTATATGAGTCCGAACTTCTAGAAGTTCAAGGTAATGATGAGGTTGAAAAAGTTACTATTCTGGATCACGACGAGGAAGAAAAGTATGAATTATATGTGGATGCAATAGTTATCTTGGACCAAGAATAAATAACCCCTTTTTAAATATTTAGTCTCCTCTATTTTAATTAATTTAATACATTTAAAAATTGTCAAATTTTAATTTCTAAATTTATTTGTTGAAGAACTTTATATTCAACAATAATGATGTGATCAATAGCAATATTTTATAAGACTATTTCTTATATTAATGTCTATATTTACTATCTAAAGGTAGTGAAGTTGTGTATCACAAGTAAATAACTAATATTAAAAAGGAAAAGAATATGAAACGAGTAATTATTGTAGGAGGAGTAGCTGGTGGAGCTTCAGCAGCAGCCCGTCTAAGACGATTGATGGAAAATATTGAAATTATAGTTCTTGAGAAAGGTAAATTTGTGTCGTTTGCTAATTGTGGCTTACCATATTATGTTGGAAATGTTATCAAAGAACGTGAACAGCTAGAATTAATGACACCAAAAAATTTTTATGAGAGATTTAATATCGATGTGCGGATTCATCAAGAAGTTATTGCAATTAATCGTAATGAAAAAAATGTAAGGATTAGAGATTTAGAAAAAGATGGGGTATTTACTTTAGAATATGATTACTTAATTCTTTCCCCCGGAGCATCTCCTATTATTCCACCTTTCAAAGGATTAGAAGAGGTTCCGACCTTTACACTTAGAACTATTCCTGATTCTGTAATGATTAAAGAATTTGCCGAAAGAAATGATATTAAACACGCTACGATAATTGGTGGAGGATACATTGGATTAGAGATGGCAGAAAACTTAAAGGAGAAGGGGATTAGAGTGAAGATTGTTGAGATGTTAGACCAAGTTCTAGCACCATTAGATAAAGAGATGGCTCAATTTATCCACCAAGAATTAATTTTGAATGGTGTTTGCCTTCAATTAGGCGATGCAGTTGATTCATTCAAATGTGATGAAAATAATTGTAATTATGTCATTCCAAAAAGCGGTAACAAAATTAAAACTGATATGATAATTTTGGCTATTGGTGTCAAACCAGAAAATCAACTGGCTATTGATTCTGGCTTAGAGATTGGATCCAAAGGGCATATAATAGTTGATGAGCATATGAGAACCTCTGATCCATATATTTATGCGGTGGGTGATGCGGTACAAACTAAAAATTTCATTACAGATTATCCTACAGCGATCCCTCTTGCAGGTCCAGCAAATAAACAAGGGAGAATTGCTGCCAATAACATTGCTGGCAGAGGTTCGATATATAAAGGAATCCTTGGAGCATCAGTACTGAAAGTCTTTGACCTTACCGTCGCGTTTGTTGGATTAAGCGAGAAACAATTAAAAGGGATGGAGACTGAGTATGAGAAAATATATATTCACCCAAATAACCATGCAGGTTATTATCCAGGTGCCATTCCGATTACCTTAAAGTTATTGTTTGAGAAACCTAGTGGTAAAATATTAGGAGCTCAAGCAGTAGGTGGACCTGGGACGGAAAAACGTATAGATGTCATATCAACTGCAATAAAGTTTGGGGGGTCTGTCTTTGATTTGGAAGAATTAGAACTTACTTATGCTCCTCCTTATGGATCTGCTAAGGATCCGGTTAACATGGCAGGTTTTGTCGCTTCAAATGTACTCAGAGGAGATCACCCTATATGGCACTGGGAAGACTTAGCTGAAATAGAACAGAATAATAGTATCTTTTTAGATGTGAGGACTCCGGAAGAATTCACGGTGGGAACGATTGAAAATGCTTTAAATATTAATGATTTAGAACTAAGGCAGAAACTCAATAATATTCCGAAAAATAAAAGCATCTATGTATTTTGTGAAGTGGGTTTTCGTGGTTATTTAGCAACAAGACTACTGCTTCAAGAAGGGTTTAAAAATGTTTATAATCTTACAGGAGGTTATAAATTACTTAAGACAGCAAAAGCAACAACTCAAGAATTAGCTGAAGCTTGCGGACCACCAGAAGAAATAATAGAAGAAATGATTCATGAGAAAACCACCGAAACAGACGAATTCATGGAAGTTGATGCCTGTGGAATTTCATGTCCGGGTCCATTAAACGCTCTAATTCAAGGTCTTGAAAATCTTCCTGCCGGTAAAAAACTTAAGATTTATGCTACTGATCCAGGTTTTAAATCAAGCGTAGAAGCATATGTAAAACTAAATGAAGCTGTGAAATTGTTATATTTAGGAAAGGAACAAGGAAAACTTATGGCCATTCTTGAGAAAGGAGTAATTTCTAAAGAGGAAGTTCAAGCTCCTATAAAAGTGAAAAAGAAAACCAGAGCCGAATTAAGAGGATCAGAAGCGCCACCCTTATCAGAGATAAGTGTAGAAGAATTATATGAGCGATTTGGTACTCAGGATTCTCCTGCCCTAGTTATTGACGTTCGAACTCCTCAAGAATATAGTGAAAAGGGATATATCAAAGGTTCTGAATTAATTCCTTTAGGAGAATTAATGAGAGATTTGGCAAAATTTAATTCCTATAAAGATAAAGAGATCGTAGTTTTATGTGCTGTAGGAGGAAGATCACGTATGGCTGCACAACTTTTAATTAGAGAAGGATTTAAAGACGTCAGAAACCTAATCGGAGGTATTAGGGCATGGATAAAACTTGGCTTTCCTGTGATCGGCAGTGCTAAGGATTCAACTGCAAAATACCTAAAAACTTAAGATTGTTTTTCTTAGTTAATTCACTAAAAACTGTTTTTATTTTATAATTATAAAGAATATAAAAAAAATTGTATTTATCATATTTAAGAAATATAAATTATTTATTAGAGGGAACTTAATTGAAAGAAACACCAAAAAAACTATTCGCCGCCTACGTGGGAGAAAGTCAAGCACGTAATAGATATACTTTCTTCTCAAAAATAGCTAAAAAGGATGGTTATGCTTTAATTGCTAAGATTTTTGAAGAGACGGCTGAACAAGAGAGGCAACATGGTTCATGGTTTTATAAAATGCTTCAAGATTTCAAAAAAGAAGAATCTTTCGACGATTTTAAGGTTTGTGAAGAGTATCCAACAACCTATGGAAATACTATCGAAAATTTAAAATCTGCAGTTCATGGTGAAAATATGGAGTGGCAAACTCTTTATCCAGATTTGGCTGATACTGCTGAAAAAGAGGGCTACCCTGCAATCGCAAAAAGGACTAGAGCCATCGCAAGAGCAGAGCAACATCACGCAGAACGCTATGGGAAATTATTAAAGTTAGTTGGTGATGATGCATTCTTTAAACGCGGTAGTAAAGTTGTCTGGGTTTGCTTAGAGTGTGGTTATGAAGTAGAGATGGACGAGTTGCCTGACAATTGGATCTGTCCTAGTTGTTCTCATCCTAGAGCATATTTCATGAAGAAATGTGAACAATTTTAAAACCACTACACTTTTGGATAATATTCTAGCTTTAAGTTTTTTATTTTCTTATTTAATAATAATATTGGATGAAAATAGAATTGATTCGCAAAACTTACAAGTTATCATTATTTCTTGATTTGTAATTTAATCATTGCTTTTGAAAATTTTCAGTCTTATGAGGTATAATAAAGCAATAATTTTAGACCGCGATGGGGTTTTGATCGAAGATAAAGATTATTCTTACAAAATTGAGGAATTTGAGATATTATCGGGCGTAATTGAAGGGTTAAAATTATTACAATCTAAATTTCTGTTCTTTATTGTGACTAATCAATCAGGTATAGGGCAAGGCTTTTACACAGTAAATGATTTCTTCAAATATAATGATCATTTAATATCATATCTCCAAAAAGAAAACATACGAATTGAGGAAACTTTTTATTGTCCTCATATAAAAGAGGACAAGTGCCAATGTAGAAAACCTAATCCAAAGTATTTATTCGATATTCGAGATGGGTGGAGCATAAATTTGAAATATTCTTGGATGATTGGTGATCATCCATCTGATATCCATTTTGGGATAAATGGTGGATGCAAGACAGTCTATATGACTACGGGGCATGGAAGAAAACATTTAAGAGAGCTTAATGAATTAAAGCTCAAGCCAACCTTTATAAGCTCTAATTTTCTACATGCTGCGAAATCAATCCTCAAATTATCTTCATGATACTATTCATTAAGTACATAAAGTGGCTCAATTAATATTGTGATGATCAACGTCAGCACAAATATAATAAAACCTATTGGAATATCTTCGATTAAAAATTAAAGCCTAATATTTAATTAAAAAAAAATAAAAAATTGTATCAGTCTCTCTTTTTTGCTAGATAAGGCATTGCATGCTCATATCTATTTAATACAAATCGAGATATGATAATTCTTTGCACTTCGCTTGTTCCTTCATAAATTTGATAGAGTTTGGCATCTCTAAACAATTTTTCAACGGGATAGGTTCTTAAGTATCCATATCCTCCAAAGATTTGGATGGCTTCTGTAGTAACATTCATTGCAACATCCGATGCAAATGCTTTTGCGACAGCAGAACTAAGATTATTATCTTTACCTTCGTCTGCTTCCCATGCTGCTCTATAGGTTAATAAACGAGCGGCTTCAATGTCTTTGTACATATTAGCGATTTTTTCTTGTATCATTTGATATTTTTCAATCGGTCTTCCAAAAGCTTCTCGCTTCTTAGCATAATCTATACTGTACTCCATGGCAGATCTTGCGCATCCTACAGCAAAGGCACCAATTGCAGGACGAGTATGGGCAAAAGTTTGCATTGCTAATACAAACCCTCTTCCAGGTTTTGCCAAAACATTCTCTTTAGGGATTCTTACATCTTTTAAACCTACCGAAACGGTGTTTGAGGCTCTTTGACCTAATTTTGGTATATGCTTTCCTAATCTTACTCCTTCGCTTTTTGTATCAACGATAAAAGCTGCTATTCCTTTATGTTTCTTCTCTGGATCGACAGTAGCAAATACGGTAACGTAATCAGCATGTCCACCATTTGTAATCCAAAATTTATTACCATTAAGAATATACGCATCTCCATCTTGGTCTGCTCTACATTTCATTCCAGCAACATCAGATCCCATAGTGGGCTCAGAAGTTGCGAATGCTATTAATTTAAATTCATTTGTAAGTTGTCCTAATATTCTCTGTTTTTGCTCCTCATTACCACCAATAACAATCGGCTCGGCTCCTAAGTTATTATCAAATATCGAGGTTGCGATACCTGGGCAAGCGGAGGAAATTTCCTCAACGACAATACAAGCATCTAATAACCCAAAGCCAGGACCCCCATATTCTTTTGGAATTCCTAGATTCAGTAACCCAATATCCCATGCCTTCTTAATTACAGGTAATGGAAATTCCTCAGATTCGTCATATTTTTGAGCTACAGGTAAGACCTCATTTACTGCAAATTCTCTTGCTTTTTTTTGTAAGGCAATTTGCTTTTCTGTTAATTTAAAATCCATTTTATTTATCTCACCTTAATCCATTTTTTGAATTAATTTATCAACAATATTTTTGAAATCTAAATCCTTTGTTCTAGGTACGAATTTTATTTCAATTGATTCTTCCATAACGTCTATTTTGGCTGCTTCTAATTGCTTTATAATCTCTTTCACTGCGCCTCCTCCCCATCCATAGGACCCAAAAGCCATTCCTATTTTGTTCATTGGTTTGAGCCCTTTTTGATAGCATAAATATTCAGCTACTAATGGATACATCCCATTATTTAAAGTTGGACTACCTACTAGAATTGCTTTTGCTTTCATCGCTTCAGTTATCACATCGGAATAATCAGCATAAGTTAATCGAAATCTTTTCGCAGGGATACCCCGATGAGTGATCTCTTTATATAAAGCTTTTGCGATTTTTTCTGTGCTACCCCACATTGTATCATAGATGATTAAAACACTTTTTTCATCAATCTCTCCAGCGGACCATTTGGTATAAGCTTTAAGTATTTTATCAATGTGAGTCCTCCAACAAACCCCATGGGAAGGAAAGATTAAATCAATAGGCAACGAGCCTACTTTTGGTAGCGCTTTCGCTATTAATCCCGACAAGTGGAGCAATATGTTAGCATAATATTTTTCCGCCTCCCACATTATTTCTGAGATATCGTTTTCATCGTCCCAACGCATAGATGTAGCTAAATGCTGCCCAAAAGCATCGTTTGAGAATAAAAGATTCTTACCATTTTCGTCCGACATAAATGAAACCATCGAATCGGGCCAATGAATCATTGGAATAGGAACGAATGCAAATTGCTTTCCATTTCCAATATCCAAAGTGTCTCCTTCCTTTACAGCTCTGATATCATCAAAATGATTTTTCTCAAGTTCTTCATGATAATGAGCTTCAAGAATTTCTTTACCTCTTGAGGAGGCAATAACTTGCGCATTTGGTAAATTTCTTAGGATTAGTGGGAACGATCCTGAATGATCGGGTTCTACATGGTTGACAATAAAGTAGTCAATTTCACTAGGATCGCAAACATGTTTTATATTATTTAAGAAATATTCATAGTAAGGTCGCTTTACAGTATCGATTAATACGGTTTTTTCTCCTGATTTAACAATATATGCATTATAAGAGGAACCCTTATGAGTAGAATATCCATGAAAATTACGAACTTCGAAATCTACATAACCAACATAATAGACATCTTTCATTAATTCTAAATGTGTCATTCATTTATTCATCTTTTTTAGGATTAGTAATATTATTTTTGTTTAATCTCAATAGGATTATAAATTTAATTTCTATGATTTATAAAAATAGAAAAATTATGTATTGAATCCTTTATTTTATTCTAAAGGCCATTCTAATAAAGAAATAATTAAATTTTGATTCGAAAGACCGCCTCTAGTAAATTTTCCAACAAAACTCTCCTTGTTAAACATTCTTCGTACGATATATTTTAATAATCGTTTATCAGAATATCCTTTATCTTCTGCTTCTTTACAATATTTAAATGTCATCGCATGTAATTTCTCAATCTCTAAGATTTTTTCTTGAATAATAGTACGATCCTTGAATATACCTCGTCCAGCTGTAAAAATTATTAAATTTTCCATGTCTTTGGTGATTTTATCAATCTTTTTGAGAGAATTATAAATCTGGGAGATATCTTCAGGTATATCTGTACTTTGACCAAAAATCATAGTATATTTTGGCATAATCCCATCAGCTATAATTGCCCATTCTTGCGTTTTTTCTAATAATGCAATTTCTTCCATAGCATGACCGGGAATCTCGATAAGATCAAATGAATATTTACTAGAGAACGTTGAGATCGAGTTTTCTATGGGTTTTGCTTCAAAGGGGCGATAAGGAAATCCCCATGTAATTTTCCTATAATCAGGATAATCCTTTCTTTTTTTTAGTAGGGGGATTGCTTTTTTACTGGCATAAATGGGTATATTAAATTCAGATTTAAGCATTGCTGCTCCTCCACAATGATCTTCATGAGAATGAGTGATTATACATTTCTGTACCATATGAGTATCATCAAGCGAAAGAAGAAACTTCCTCAAATCATCTTCTCCGCCTGGAGCGCCTGAATCGATTAGTAACCCATCTATTAAAAAGCATGATGTCCAAAAAGGTGCGGGAAGAAGTTTATTATCTGATGACCATTTCCATTCGATTATTTCACCATTACAGTGAGATTGTATCTGTACGACCATTTTTAGATAATAAAATACTAATTTTCAATAATAGAAATGAACTAGGGATATAAGTTTTTTTTCATGATTGAAATAAAAAAGTGAAAAAAAAATGATAAAGAATTAATCAATCTGATATTTTTGTGAAGAAACTTTTGTCTACGCCACACACGGGGCAAACCCAATCATCAGGGAGATCCTCAAACTTGGTACCTTCTGCAGCTTCGTCATACACATAACCACATGCACTACATTCAAATTTTGCCATTTAAAGTCACTTTATATCTTTGGTTAATTTGAGATTTTAAATTGGATATTAATTAAAAATAATGGTGTAATAATTTATAAAACTTATAATAGGTAAGGTAAGAAATGAATGCAAAATTGAAGATTTACTCAATTAGTATTAAATTCTATTTATTAAAGAATGAAGATTTTAGACTATTTAGATCCTATTGACTTTTTAATAAAAAAGTGGAGTGATGCTCGACATTTGGGGCATTTATACTCATCATTTAGCTTATCAAAAGGGATCTCATTCTCGTCGTCAATATAAAGGTAATTACATCTTTTACATCGATAGATTGTCATTTAGAATTGACCTCATATTTTTTGTCTAAAATCTTTTTTAGTTGCTCGACAGTTTGGATTTGGGCATTTAAATGATTCTGGTAAATCTTTAAACTGAAGTTCCATTTTAGCTTCATCATAAACTGCACCACAATTGGCGCATGTATATTCGTGAATATCCAGCAAACTTTTTAACTCTTTAGGATCGACATCTTGCTCCATTTTATTAGTGATATATGCCATTGCTTTATTGTCTCCAAATAAAATTGCTCCTTTAAGCCTATTGTCTTTAAGAACGATTTTCTGATAACAACAATCCTTTTTATCTGCTTTTTTTAAAATATCCCAGCCTCCACCTTCTTCAATACTTGGATCAAAAGTTCCAATTGAGGTTAATTCTAAGCCTACAATTTTCAAAGTATTTTTTGGAGTAGTTCCTTGATATTCTTTGGTTTTTTTCTCAAGCGTCGAAGCAGCAATAATCTTGGATTGCTCCATACACGCGGGAATTATACCCCATGTTTGATTTTTATATTCAATACAATCTCCGACTGCATAAATATCTTGTTTACTTGTTTCTAAATATTCATTAACGATAATCCCTCTATTAGTTGCAATACCAGCATTTTTTGCCAGAGTAATTTCTGGCGTAATTCCTGCTTGAATAAGCACAATATCAGCATCAAGTTTTCTTCCATCTCTGAGTTTGATCCCTCGCACTTGTCCATTTCCTATAATTCTTTCGGTTAATGCATCCAAAACAACACTTATGCCTCTTCCTTCGATTTCTTCTTTTAACATTAAACTACATTCATCATCAAGTTGTTTTGGTAATAAACGGGGAAACACTTCTACTATCGATGTTTCTAGATCTAATTGGTTAATCTGATTTGCTAATTCTAAACCCAATAATCCCCCTCCAATAATAACTGCTTTTGCTTTCCCTTTGAATTTTGCTATATATTGTTTAATTTCTAAAGCATCGTTAACATTACGAAGGGTAAACAGACCTTTATGCTCCATTTCACGGGCATTTTCAATTGGAGGAATATTAGGATTACTTCCAGTCGCAATTATAAGTTTATCATAATTATAAGGTTCAGGAGATTTATCGGTATGAATTTGTTTTTTCTTTGGATTAATTTTCTCTACTTTTTCCTCTAGATGGAGAGAAATATCATTAACTTGATACCACTTCTTTTTAAAAACAATTATATCATCGATCGAGACTTTATCTGATACAAATTCTGGCAACTTAATTCGGGTGTAAAAAGGATAACGCTCTTCCGTAAAAAGCTCAATCTCCACATTATCATTGAGATTGCGGATATTTTGAGCACTGAATGTTCCCGCAACATTGTTTCCGATAATAATTATTTTCATAGAAATAGAACTCTCATCATAATATTTTAAGCTTATTATTATAGAATGAAAATTGTGTGGTTTGTTATTAGTATAGACTAATAAAATTCATACTTTCGAAACATGTTCATGTCTAATTTTAAATGAAACGAAAAACTTCATACATTTGAATTATAAATATTAGATTTATTAAAACAATTTACTTAAAAGAAAATACAACGGAGTGTTATGAATTATGGAAGGAGAAAGAATTTCTTATCATAAGACGGTTCAAAAAGTCT
>Ga0180433_10006006_pt1 | contig 16134 bp, 21 predicted proteins | sample SS_ome_8_FD_132980 | JGI IMG/M metagenome (GOLD analysis project Ga0180433, IMG submission 132980) | Hypersaline lake sediment archaeal communities from the Salton Sea, California, USA - SS_1_D_1 metaG | ecosystem: Environmental > Aquatic > Non-marine Saline and Alkaline > Hypersaline >... | reverse complement strand
TCTCATATATTGCAGGATACACAACGTTGTAAACTTATTTTCTCATATATTGCAGGATACACAACGTTGTAAACTTATTTTCTCATATATTGCAGGATACACAACGTTGTAAACTTATTTTCTTGATTTTGCTGTTTCTGATTCTTTCATCTTTATTATTTCTTTAATTCGGCTTGCTTTGGTCGCGTTAATCCGTAGGAAAGCCCCTATTTTCATAGTTGCCCATTTACCATCAGTTTTGCAAAGTTCCTGACCTTCTTTAATTACTTTATACGCGAGGTCATCATCCGTCATCTTCTTTTTAATTTCATCGTATCTCTTGGCTTTCAAATCTGATTCGAGGTCTTTATTGAGTTCTGAACAATATTCATCTTTTTGTTTTTCATATGCATCAACAATTTCTTTGCTGGGCTTATTAATCCATATTTCCTCAACAGCAGATTTATTTCCATCTGGTCCCATGATTCTTTCAAAAAAAGTATAATAGTCCTTGTATTTGCTCTTTTTATGCATGAGCCAGTAGTATTTAGCAACGACCTGCTCTTTTTTCCTATCTACTCTTAATGTTCTGATGTGTGTATGAAATAACTTTCTAATCTGTGAATCAACAAAACTCATGCTAGGTGTGGTCATAATAAGTCCTAAATTCCTATATCTAAATGTTTGGACAACATAATTAATTGCCTTGTTTGACAGAGAATACCATTCTCTTGCTGGCATTCCTACCCCTGCTTCATCCCATATAATTACACTTCCCTTTCTTAATTTCTTATTATTTAATAAATCAAAGAATTGGTTGGCTGTCCAGACGCATTGGTATAATTGAAATTTGGGGTCAATAACCTCTGCTAATCTAAGAGCAGAATAAGATTTGCCTGTTCCTGGCATTCCAGTAATTACACAAAGCCAGTTCAAATTCCTATTAGTCATTCTACCCCTTATATGTCCTATAAGGGGGTTAATCGCTTTCATGTAAAACTTTTATTATTCCAACTGTCATTATTCCAACTGTCATTATTCCAACTGTCATTATAACTTGTATCTCTCATATATCCCCAATGTAAACTTGAATCATTTGACCTGAATTCCTGAACATCAACTGGCGGATAATATACTTCCTTACAAAAACAGGAATGACAAGCTGAACATATTTCACAAGAATCATTGATTAACATTAAAAAAAAAGCCATTAATATAAATGATTTAAAAAATCCTGTAAATATAGCGTCTGCTAATTTTCCAATTTCTTCTTTATCATCACTTTTTGAAAATTTTATAATTAAATATTTTAACCAGCCCATTTTTTTACCTCCTTAAATTTCTAATTTTGTTCCTCTTGGATTAACCTTTCCATGTTTAGCCATATTTGCATGAATCATCTCTAACCATTGGAATAAAAGCTCCCTATAAACCTCTAAATATCTCTTGTCATTTTGATTGATTGAATCCATTTTTTGTTTATGCACCTTTCTCTGTTCCTCATATTCATAATCAAGTAAATTTCTAAATAATACCTCATAAGCCCTAATAGAAATTTTAACCAGCCCATTAGTGCTTTTCGATAAAGGATAAGATAATCTTTCCATAATCCTGTTTAATTGCTTGATTGCTATCCAATCTAAATCGAGGGGTTGTTCTAGCGTTTTATATTGAGCGTATTCATCTTCATAATACTCATCTTTTTTCTTTTTTTCTTGATTTAGATTGCTTGCCCCTTTCCATAAAGCCAAATTCATCAACCTCCTTAATTCTCAATCCAATTTCATCAAGGTCGTTTAAAAATTTAGAGAAGGGAACCTTAGTCCCCTTATCTATTTTGTTATAGGTGGTGCCATCAATAATTATGTAATTAATCAATAGCTCTTTGCTATAATATCCTTTATTTTTTTTTTTGGTCATGTTACTGCTTGCCAAATTATTGTAATTTTATCCTGAATTAAGAATATCATTACAACAGCGATGCCTGCTAATACTGCTGACGCTATACTTGCAAGTCCTGCTGGGTCATTAAATAAGTCCCCCCAACCTTGTGGTAATTGCATTCTTGCATTCATAACCATATTATATATCGCTCTGCTATCAATGTTGTCTTCCTCTTTGCTAAATATGTCTATTGGTAGGGATTTCCCTTCTTCATAAATTAAGATTGGGATATTGCCTTTCCATAATCTTTTGCTTTCTTCCATGACATATTTATTTTTTTCAATTTCAAAGTCATTAGAGAATTTTTTTTCATAGTTTCTAATCTGGCCATCTGAACCTATGATATAAATTATTCCATAGCCCTTTTTTCTTAAAAGAAGCAACCTGATGTTCCTTTTTATATCACTAAAACTTGTAAATAAGATAAACATCAACAAAATCATTAATGCTGTAAATCCTATTATTAGTGATAAAATCATTAATTCCATTGTTTTACACCCTCCTTATTAGTTAAATTATTTTTTTACCTTTATCAATAAATGATTGAGATATATTTTCCCTTCTTATTTTGGTAGCAATTAATTCTCTTTCAAACCCACCCCTTGAACCAGCTAATTTAAGAATGGATATAACATCTTCCTGAAAGAATTTTTTTAAATCTTTGAAACCTTTTTTATATCTTTTTGGGCAGTTGTCTGCAAATTCCCTGTATACAAGAACCATATTAATTAGGCGTCTTAAATAATATATTTCTGAATAATTAAGATTAGAGATTGCCAAATCTTTGGTAATAACCTCTTTTAATTCAGGGTCTAAAAGATATTTTACTTTCTCCATCTCACTTTCAATAGCATAGTTTGGGTCTATTGGAACCATTGGGCTTATATCCTCTCCTTTTTTCATAAATGGTAAGGATTCATAATCATCATAGCTCCCGTATTTGTCTGGATTCATAAGAATTTATGCCCCCCTTGTGTTGCAAGTTCAAGTCCTGCATGGATAGTAATCAATAGACCAAGTAATACAACAGTTAATCCGAGCCCATCTATCCAGATATTTTTCTCTTCAACATACAAATAACTTGCAGTTGTATTTGTCCAAATAGATATTCTATCTTCTGTTACCGAATACATGTGATTATATGCATTTGTTGCATTAGCGTCAGAGAACTCAACTGACCAGATAGCAACTTCATCAAAAGATGAGTATGAGGCTACATTTCTTACATCTTGATATTCCATAGTAGCTATATTGCTCATAGTTCCTGATATTTGGAACACAAACTTATCAGAATCGCAAGATTCACCATCAACACCTAAATCTGAGAACCAAAAAGAACCTGGAACTTCTTCAATTATAGCTGAGTAAGATATTGGACTACCATCTACATATATTTTCATTTCATCATCTCCGACAGTTCTTATTATGTAATGCTTCTGATTATTTATGTCGGATGGAAAAATATTTTTAATTTCTGCGGATTCGCGTTCGTAATCTTTAGTGCACCATAAAGATTGCCAATAACCATTACCTACATCTCCTCCACCATATATACCTGAACACAGCCGAAAATAATATTTACCCTCATTTTCGTAACACCACGCACCAAGAATCATTATTTCTGTTGTGTTTTCTTCAGAGTTACCTTCTCTTTTTGAAAGTGTTAAAATTCTTCTCATTCCTACAGGGTCAGCTGCAGAACTACCACACAACCCATTATCTATCCATTCTTCCCTAATAGCGTGGCTTCCCCACCATAAAGCAATAGTCCCGCTATCATCACAACTAAAATTCGCTGGTGTCGAATCAGCACTGCAAGAACCATTAATTAGTATTGTTCCATTATATATTCCTTCCCAATCAGTTAACATACCATACCCAAACCACCCATCTTGTTGTGTCAGGACACCATCATCAAAACTTCCAGAACCAGACCTTTCTCTTCTGGCATGATTATTTGCACAGCTGGAATCTTCTATTTGACAATAATCAGGTGCTCCAAGTGCTTCCTCTAAGTGTAATAATAATCTATCTGGAGCCATCATTCCATATTCTCCTACTGTGGCTTCGCAATCATCACCATATTCTTGACCTGTCCATAAACTAATAACATTTGTATCTTCCCAAGATTCTGATAAACCAATAGTCCCATCAGTATATCTTATCCCATCAAATAAAATAAATCCAAGAAGCATTAGGGTTAAACCACCAATGAATAATAGAACCGCATTTTCTTTCCAGAAAGATAGAACAATGAGAAAAGCACAAATCAAAAAAATCAAGATAAGTATTACAATATCCATATTTTATTTTCCTTTTTCATTTTTAATATAAGAGTTTATGAGGGGGTAACCCCCCATTAATTTTGTATTAAGCGTTTATCTTACGGATACTAGTCCAACCACTGCAACAATTAACACAACTACAAGCAAGAGTGGGATATATCCTGCCAAAGTAGCAGATGTTCCTGTTAACGAACTATTATCTATAGCATCTTGAACAACTGGGATTGTAACTGATATACCAACTATTGTTGCTATCATTATTCCAATAAATGCTCCAACCAAATAATTAGCCATATGACCAGCTCCTCATACATATTAAGAGTTGTTAATATGTTTATATATCCCTATCTAAATTAATTCATTTATACGATTCTTTATTATATCTTAATATAATATATTAAATTAATGACAAAAGAAACTACTGATTCTGGAAAAAAATTTAAAACAGTTATTGTTCAAAAATCAGAAGAAAAGAAAGTTCTTGCACCAGGTGGTGGTTATAGGTATGTTACAAAGCCAAAATCATATAGATATGAAAAAAAAGAAGGATTTGAAGCAGAAGAAGTTGAAAAAATTAAAGAACAGGTTAAATCAGGAGAAGCACAACTAAGAGAAGGAGCTATAATTTTATCAGATGTTGATAAGCAAGGATTATCACAAGAGGAAAGAGAATTTATTAAAGAGGTTAGAGAGGTTATACCAACCTTCGATAAAGAATCTTTGCGGGCATTACAAAGAGCTGAAAGTAAGGAACAAGAAAAACAAATCCAGCAAATTGAAGCATCTCTTGCACAAAAAAGACAAAAAGAATATGAAGCATTACCAAAAAAAGTTAAATCAACTATTTCTTTTATAGAAGGATTAAAAAAACTTCCAACATCATTTAAAAAAGCAACAGCATTTCAAAAAGAATTTATAGCCAAAACAAAAGAATTGAAAGAACAGCCAACAGTTGAATATTTAGAATGGCTTAAACAGATGGAAGCCAGAGAAAAAAAAGCATTAAAAGAATCAATATCATCAAAATATTTTCAAGTGGGAGTAAAAGAATATTCAAGTAAAGAGATAAAAGCTCAAAGGGCAGTTTCAGAAGAAATGTATAAATCTATGGAACTTGGAACTTTTAAATCATTATTTGATAAGGAAATAATATTAGGGAAAGAGAAAATTAAAGACCCTGCTGAATTTTATGCCAAAAGTTTTTTGATTCAAAAAGAATTAGGAATTGCTCCTGAATATAATTTATCATATAAAATAAAAGATTTACCAAAAACTTCTGGAAAATTAAGCCCTGATTTTTATATTTCAAAATCAGCATCTGAAAAAATAGCTCAAATGGCAAAGCCAACAAGAGAAAGAATTATACAAAATATAGCAATAAAAGCATCTGATATTTATGAAGATATTGTTACTCCCAGCACTATAACTTTAACCAAAGGAGAGAAATCTGTTAAAATTCCTGAAATGTATGCATCTAAAATAGGAACTTATGAGGATTTTGAAAAACTTTCAGATGTTGAAAAATATCAAATTCAAAGCTTGCCCGAATTTCAAAAATCGTTAAGAGAAAACCTTATTGTTATGGGATCTGCCGTTGTTGCAAGTTATTTTCTTTCACCTATTGTTGCTCCTATTGTTGCAAAAAGTTCAAAATTATCTTGGTTCTTTAAACCTGTTATTGGTAAAGGTTCTTGGGTTCTATCAAGAGCTGACCTTATAGAAGCAGGCATATATGGAGCTTGGTCTGGTGTTGGAACTTATCAAGCGATTGCATCAGGACAAATTAAACCTGAACAAGCTTATCAATATTGGAGTGAAACATATAGACCTGATTTATTTGTTAGTGCTGAATTTGGTTCTATGATTGGAAGTGAATTATATTCTACATCTAAAATGGTTCCTGCTGACAGGCATGCAAGATTGTTAATACAGGATGTTGAAATGACAGATTTTAAGGTTGGAACAAAATATCAAACAACAAAAGAATATGCTTTAAGGACAGGAAAATGGGAACAAGAATTTGAATTGCCAACAGGGAAAAAGGCAACAATAGGTGATGAAATGTCAGAATCTTTAAGGTCTTGGGAATTTAGTGACAAGCCCCCTATGGATATACAGCCAGAGATAGTTAAAAGAACAAGGGTTATTTCAAGAGTTACTGGATTACCTGATGAAACTATTGTGTTTAAAACTGAGGATTATATCCCTATTGAAATGATGCCAACTGCTAAAAAAGTTAAACCTGTTATGTATGGGGATATTGCTGAATTTTCTGAATTTAGAAAGACACCAACTAAACTTGGTCTGGTTCCTGCTGAATATAATCTTTTTGAACCTGGTGCATATAAAACAGTAGGCAAGGGGAAAATGTTTGAATTTAAATTTAATCAAGATGTTAGTGATGTTGCTGGTTGGTTAAAACATTCCTCTTTAATTGATGTTAAAGCATTTGCAGAATATAGGTATATTCCAGAGTATCCATATACAGTTAAAACTGGGGATATTTTTGAACCATTTGATTTATCTAAAATTAGTGGTAAAACCTTAACAATTAAAGGCAAAAAAGGAGTTATATATTCCTTTGAACCTGAATATGAATTAAAATTTGAGGGAGAATATGGATTCTTTAAAGGTAAAACAGGAACAGCAGATATTGGTCCAACTCCTGTAAGTGGTTATTATATAGAAGAAACTTATATCCCTTTAGGCTGGGAATCTCCTGCAAAAGAATCTTTAAAAATTAAAGGGCAAAGATACTCCCTTCCAGAATCTAAAAGAACTTTATATCCGGATTATAGAGCACCAGAAGCTATTGAAGCAGGAGAAAGATTCGCTAAAAAATTAAAAGAATTAGGAATTGCTTATGGGCAAAAAGTAAATCCCCCAGATTATGATTTATTAAGAGTTGAGCCCTCAGCTAAGAATTTACCAAAATTAGCTGAGAAATCAAGAATTGATGTATTAATTTTAAAAGATAAATGGTCTGGAACAACAATGTTAGAACAGAAAGAATTTATTAGCCCTAAAATGATGCAGGAATTTGCCATGATAGAATCAAAAAGACCAAAATTAGTGCCTGTTCCAATATCAAAAACCCAAGAATATTTATCAACTCCTTATGAGCAATTAAGTCTTGTTAGTCCAGCAATAATGCAGGGATTTAATAAAAAAGGTGCTTATGGATTTTTACCTTTTATAGGTGTTGACATAGGAACAAAAGAAATGCAAAAGAGCCAGATTGATTTAAAATCAAAAATTAGGAGTTTTGAAATACCAAAATCAAGAGTGTTTGAAGATAGCATTATTATGCCTAAATCAAAAACAAAAGAAATATTTAGAATTATGCCACAATCAAAAATAACAATAAGGAGTATATCTCAAACAATTCCAAAAACTGTTCCAATAACAAAACCAATAGAGGATATAATCCCAAAAGAAATTGAAATAACAAAACCAATAGAAACTGAAATAACTATTCCTACAAGACCAAGACCAGAACCATATAAAATAACTATTCCCCCATTTTATCCAAAACCAAAAGAAAGGGAATTAAAAAGGTATAGATTACCTAAAACAAAAAAATTATTATGGAAGCCAAAGAAAAGAAAAAGAGTTATTACACCTCTTGCAGATTGGTTTTCTTTGACAGTGACTGAATCGGCTCTTTTAATGAGAGGGAAACATCCAAGACCGACAAAGAAAATAAAAAAGAGATATGTAAAAACAAGACGGAAAGACCCTCTTGGTATATTCCCAACGGCTCAACAAATGCTGGGCTTAACTAAAAGGAAAAAAAGAAGGAGATTATTATGATGCGAAAGCGTAAAAAAAAGTATAAAGTTGCCTATAAATCCCCCTATACAAATGCGTTAGAGTGGGTCAAAAGCCAGGGAAAAATAGCAACATTCAAGACACCAAAAATAGCAGTATCAAAAGCAAATAAAAAAATAAAGAGATTTAAAAAAATCTTTTTAATTGAGGAAATAAGATGAGCAAAACAGGACAGGTTACAATGGTTGGATTAATTTTTTTCTTTATCCTAATTGTAATGTATACAGCCCTTTTGCCAGCAATAAATACAGTTATAGCAACTGCTCTGCCTGAGTTAGATGACATGAGTGCCTTAATTTTGCAATTTACACCTTTGATTATAACTCTGGTTATTATAGCGTCTTTCCTGACTTATGGAAGACCAAGTTATTAGGAGATTATACTTCAATGAAAACAGAATATAAAACAATAGTAATGATTACAATAGTTTTAACTCTTTTTGGGGTAAGTTCCGCATCTCAAATATGGGATACAGTGATGGGTGGACATTGTGTTTATAATTCATATGTTAAGATTTGTGGAGTTGATGATGAGGAAGGTGAATATCCAACACTCCAGATGATTAATCCCGATACAGGAACATACGATTATGATACTACCATAGTCTTTTGGGATGGTTCTGGTGGTGATGGGTTTTTTGATTATTGTTCTATTGGTTATTCTTCTTCCAATGCGAACACAGAAACACAGGGACTCAATTTTGTATGCCAGACAAGTGAAGGTGATTCCGACCCTCAAATTAGTTTTACTGTATATATAACTACTGGTGACCCAAGAGTTCATATTGATATAACTGATGTTACTGATTCTGTTGCTCAAGGATATGGCGGAATACAGATTAAGTTAGAAGATGAATTTAGTTATGATTATTTTTATTCCCCAGTTTTAACTGGCTGGTATTCTCACGCAGATTCTAATCCATTTGAGCCAACAAGTATAATCAATGAACCATACATACTAGCACTTGATGAATCCGAAAATTTGGGTATAATAATTACAACTAATGATGATGAAAAATGGTTTCAAACTTCAGATACGGAAAATAGTATATCGCAGACATCAAGAACATCTGCAACTCTTGCCTGGCTAGATGAAAATGAATATTGGATAACTATAATTCCCAATCTTGATGATTTTGGTTCTTTAACAGATTCAAAAGATACATATTGCTCTTGGGAGTTTCAGGAAGATGGAACAGTTACAGAACAGCTAAGCTGGGATTATGGAGAAGACCATGATTTAAGTGTTAGTGGTGCAACCCATTACATTAATGATTATGATTGGAATGACAGTTTTACAGATGACTTTGCAGATGGTTCAAGGGATGATATGTGGGAAGACCACGATGAGGGAGGAACAATAACAGAAGAAGACGGAGTCCTTAAATTTACGGATGATGGAGGATTACCCTGGGCAGTTGTTAGATTAGATGATGCTTTGCAAATTGCTCTGCCTGATTCGGAGTTCAACTATAATGTAACTCTTGAATTAAAAACTCAAGGAGATGCAGAGAATGATTTTTTCGGATTATATTTATATGAAAATGGTGAGAATTGGTATCGATTTGGATATATAGATGGAACTGCAAGTCCCCAAATAGAGTATGGTGCATTAAAGAAAAAAGTTGATAGTTCTGAATCAACAGTTAAACAAGTTGATACAACATTTGGGGTATTTGATAATCTCAGGATACAAAAAGATGGGACAACCTACAGGTTTCAAAACAGTTCAGATGGCTCAACTTGGGAAACATTTCAAACTGTTTCAAATATGGATATAACTCCAGAATATGTTGGTATTGGTTTTTTTGAATCTACGGCAAACACAGACACATATTCATTTGATGATTTTGAGATTGACTATGATATCTCACAAGCTCAGTGGTGTAAAACATACGGCTGTTATTATTTTGATGGCTCTGATGATTACCTGGTTACCAGCTCTGATAATTACGAAATGAGTGCAGGAAGCTTTACAGTTAGTGCTTGGGTCAGACAACCTGTTGGGGACTCTGATTATAATATTATAGTCGGCTGGAATGCAGATGCTAATCCAGCAACTGATAATTGGGCTATATATTACGATGATGATACTGGCGCATATATATTTGATTGGAAAGGTAATAATGTATTATCACAAGCGTCAAGTTCTGATTTTGGGGTTATGGAAACTAGATGGGTTCATGTTGCAGGGGTTTATGATAGCACTGATAATGAAATAAGATTATATGTTAATGGAACTTTTATTGATTCCGCGGTTGCCGAGAATGATATAACTTTAGAAGGAGATTTGCGGGTTGGTAAAAATGCATATGGCAATTATTTAATTGGAACGATAGATGATGTTGCAACCTTTAGAAAGGCATTATCTCAGGAAGAGATATATGAGGTTATGAATAGACATAACAGATATTATGATTCCGCGTTACCAAGTGCTTTATCAGACTCAAATATTTACATCATGAAAACCTTTGATTATGGCGAGTCTTCTTGGACTACTTATGGTGATTGGATAGACTTTGCTCACGCTGATAGTGGAAAAATAGAAGGGAACAATTCATTAAGATTCAAAATCCCAGATGGTGGAACAGGTTATATTTATTCTAATGAATGGATGGGCAATATATCTGAATGGGCTGTTTCTGGAACCGTGCTATCTTTCTGGATAAAAGATTCGAGAAACAATGAAATAATAAGAATAGGTTCTGATTCTAATAATTACAGAGAATGGAACTTTGAAGCGTCTGGAGATTGGGAATTGGTAGAATTAGATTGGGATGATGGCTCTAATACTGGCACACCTGATTGGGCGTGGTGTGATTATTTTTATATGGCTATGGCATCTGGCGGTGGTGATTTATACGCAAATGCAGATTGGTTTGTTCTTAAAAATAGTGGAGCAATAGGTGATGGGTCTGGTATAGGTAGGTTATTTGGTATGTCTCCAATGCAGACATTGGATTTAACGTATGATACCAATGCCCAAGCAGATTCAAACTTTGAGTGGGATAGAAGCTCCGACTCCGGAAAACTAACTGATTGGGGGTTTGATGATGACGCTGGGTATTCTTTCTTTTCGTTTCCAGAGAGTTCAACAAGCAAGAGCATGACAGTGCATGATTATGATTTAATTAGTAGTATTAAAGGCGTCTATAATTTATATTGGGATTTTGCATTTGCTTATGATTCTTATTCTTCAGTATCATGGGATGAGGCATCAGGTATATGGTGGGACTTTAAATATGCCCATAACAATTCTGATTTTGACCCTGTAGGTTCATACACTATGTATGTTCAGGGGTTGTTTGACCAGCCATATACCAATTTAAATTCAACCCCTTACTGGGTATTTAAATCGAGAATGGGAACTGATAGTTATGTCAAAATCATTAAAACTGGCTTTGAGGATTTTTATAATAGTTCTATTGCTATGCCTGATTCAAATGATGGCTGGTCAACTGTAAGTGTTCCTTTTAATCCATACTTTTATTTTGGGGCTAAGGATGCTGTTAATTCTGAATGGATTGATGAGTTCTCAATTACATGGAATAATGGAACAGATAGCTATACCAATTCAACAACTGATGGACAGATAGAGGTTCGCTGGTATGATATCCCTCAGGGAGATACGATGTTTCATTATGAAGCTGGAGGGTGGAATGACACTTGGGAAATTCACGAGATAAATTCAAGTATGCCTATAATGAATTTTACGATGAATATGCAACCTGCGAGTTTAAGTGTCAGGGCTTATGATGAGCAAGATAACAGTTCTCTTGTTTTTAATATGACTATATTTAATGAAACATATACAAGAACATATGGGAATCAAACAACATGGTCAAGAATATGGGGTAATTTTACAGATTTGCCAACAGGAGATGTAACTATTCAGATTCAAAATTATACTGGGGGATATTCTGAAAGAACATATTTTACAACAGTAACAAGTTCTTCTATAATAGAATTAAATGCGTATCTACTCAAAAGTGCAGAGAGCCACTATGTAAATTTCCATATAAAGAATTATGCTAATGAGCCGTTGATTGGTGCATTAGTTACGGCCCAAAAGTATATTGGAAGCTCTTGGAAAATGATTGAGCAAAAAGAAACTGATGATGCGGGGATAGCAATTTTATATCTCAATTCAGAAACAACCTACAAAATTAAGATAGAATATCCTTCATATTTATCTAAAAGTATATCAGTGGTTCCAACAAGCTATGATTACACTATTATACTTGCAGGAGTTGGAACAAGCCCATATTCAACAATGTGGGATGATGTCAGTTTCAGAATATTTCCAACAACATACAGTTTAAATAATGGAACTGAAAATATTAACGCGACCATATCATGTTCAAGTGGTTCTATGGAATGGATGCGATTAAATATTTCTTGTTCTAATGGAACTGATTTATTTTATGATTATGAAGATGGGCAACCTAATGGAGTTGATTGGGAAACATATATTGATACAACTGGCTGTTCTATGGTTTATGTAAATCTTTCATTTAAAAGAGCTGATTATGACGCATATTCTTACAGAATAGGATATAAAGTGCTTGATTATTATGCTGGCAATTATTCAATAGCGAATGTTTTAACCAGTATAACCAATACTACAGCTTTACCCTCAGATGTCAGGGCTATTGGCTCTGTTGTGGTTGCATCAGTATTGGCAACTGCCTGCGTGCCTGTTTTTGGCCCTATAGGTGGGATAATTGTTGCAGATATAACTCTTGGATTTATGACATGGATTAATTGGTTCCCATTATGGGTTTTAATCCTTGCAAATTTTGGTTTAATGGCATTTATGTTATTGGGGGCAAAATTATGAGTGTAGGAACAGGCACCAAAATATTAGTTAGCATGTTAATGATTTATGTTGTTTTATGGATAGCCAGACCAAGCGTTTTTATGGGTAATTTCCCTGATTGGCTTGAATATGTTGGTTATAGTTATACTGATGGGACTCTTGGAACTAATGAAAATATAACTCATGGAATGATGAACGAGAGCTCTGGCTGGGTTGCTGGGTCTTTATTTAATTTTTTTAATTGGGTCCCATATAGCTGGTCTGTATTAACATGGCTTTTTAGTTGCTTTATTTTACCTATACAACTCTTTAATAATGTGCCTGGATTTCCAGGAGAGGTTGCTTTGATTATGGGAATCTTTTGGATAACCATGTATATAATGGCTATATTCTCATTTATAAGGGGGTCTGATTTCTAATGATAAACACCACAGTGAGTCAATTTGGTTATTTAGGGTCTGAAATATTTGGAAACCCTCTTCTAATAGGGCTTGTATTATTCGGATTTATCATTGTTATGGTTTTAAAAAACAGGGGCGGGATTCCTCTTATAATCCTATTAACCCTTCCATTATTATTTATAATAGGTGGGGTATTAATTCCTGAGCCATTATATATTATTATATTAATGATTTTAGCAGGAATAATAGGATTTGGATTATTAAGTTTATATAATTAAGGAGGAAAAGAAATGGTATTTTCAGAAAGATTGAAAAAAATGAGAGAAAAAATGAAAACAAAAAAGAAAGCTAAAATAAAAACTGATTGGAAGTCAAGATTAAAAAGAGCTGGGTCAAAAATAGCAAAAACAACTAGTAAGGAATTTAAAAAATGGCAAGACAAGCAAGAAAAAATATCACAAAAGAAAGCTAAAATAAAAGAAAAATATGAATTAAAAAGATATGAAGCTGAGCTTAAAGCAGATTTAAATAGAAATAGATATCAAAAAAATGATTATGCTTTTAGTTGCCCTGCAACAAAAATGTTATATGAGGATAGTTATATAACACCAGCAACTAAAAGAAGAAAAATAAAAAGATGAATGTTGGGAAAGAAGTAAGGATTTGCACCCTCTTTGTTAGCTAAATTAATCATATTTCTTGATTTTTTAGCTAAACTTCCCCAATAATTCTTTTATATCTGGTATTTGTTTGTGTGTATAAAATAAAATAGACTTTGTATAGTATGTTTTTTATGACAAAATCAAATGCGCGTGTAGGAATATTTCTATATTTCATATAGAAATATTTATATATTTGTAATCTCAATATATAGATTTAAGTAGGGAGCATTACAAATAAATGTAATGTAATATTTCTATATAGACATGCTCTCATTTGGCTTGAAACCCGTATATTTTAAAGTTAGAATAGAAAAGAAAATATTTATATAGTGGTTGCTAAACTTATATATAAATGTATGTCAGACAAAACATACACTACATACAAGATAAAAATTACACACACACACCACAATATTTAAATATAAGTGATGTCTAAGAATTAAATATGGTGGATGAGATGGAAAATGAACAACGTATTTCTATAAGAGTTCCAAAAGTTCTATTAAAAGAGATAGAATTAGTAGTTGCTAAACAACCAGAAACATATAGAGATAATGTTAGCTTATATGTCAGGTCTGCAATTATAAGAGATATGAGGAGATTAAAAAAGGAGGGATTTTTTAATGACTAAGACTAAAAGTGGTTCAGGCATATATGCCATGCAACAAAGGAAAGCAAGAATAAAATTTGTTCTTAAAGTTATAGAGGAATCAGAAGAAAAACAAGCTTGGGAAGATGATTTATTTGCTTTTATTTTGGATAATACAAGTTATTCATCTGCAAAACTAAAAGAATATATCCAGGAGCTTATTGATGGCAGAAAAATAATAATCGTGAAAAAAACAGAGAAGGGGAATAGATTATTTAAAGTCAGGGAAACTAAAAAACTCATTGTAAAACCAGCATTCTCTGAGGAAACCAAAAAAATAATTAGTGGGTCTAATGAGTAATTGGCTCTTTGATTTAAAAGCTAAGGCATTTGAAGAAAAAAGCTCAAAGATAGCTGAAAGAGAAGCAAATATCATATTTCTAACTTCTAAATCTTTCTGCAATAAAAAAGAAGCACCATCTGATGACGCTGTTGCGGATGGGGGTGCTTTATATGAGTAATCTAAAGTTTTTTATAAAATTATTTTTGCCAAATATATTTTTATCTATAACTTTTATGCCTCTAATATTAGGTTTATTTGGGATAGAGCATGCCTTTGTTATGTTCATAATAGGCGTTTTATCAGGCGTTGCTTTTACATTTGGAGCTTATATAGGGTTACAATGGGCAACAAGCTATGAAATTAAAAAAATAAGGTGGTGGTAAATAATGGCAGATAAATTTTTGTCAGGAACTTTAAATTTTGGTGCAATAGGGGAAAAAAACATAATGATTTTTCCCAATGAGAAAAAAGAGAAAGATAGCAATCAACCAGATTATAATATATGCATCAAAGGAGAGGATGATAAACTCAAAAGAGTTGGTGCATTATGGCTCAAAAAAAAGCAAGACAAGCCAAAAGATGATAGTTTATGAGAATTGTAGGTTTAACTGGTGTTTGCAGAGCAGGGGACTTGAAAGAGATACCTCTTTCTCAAACTACCAAAAAAATAACACTTACAGAAAAACTTGCTAATGGATTGGAAATCCAGGTCATAAAAAATAAATAAAAAATGGGTAAATGGGCGTTGGCAGGCAGGAAAGGTTCTTTGTGCTTAAACATAGGTCAATCTCTGGACTTTTTTCATGTTACCTGCCCCCATCAGCCACGCCCAGCCTATAATTTTTGAGGAGGACTAAAAAATGAAAGAACCAATAAAAGATTTCAAGATATATGACGAAAAATCTATAACTCCGCAAGAAATAGGGACTGATTGAAAAATGTTAGAAAAACTGACAAAAAAACAAGAAAAATTAATTGAAACTGTTAGGGAAGAGTGGTTGAATAGATTCTTTTCTCTTGAATTTGACGAAAAAAAAGCAGTAAAAATGATGAAATGGCTATATAAAATATCGGGCCTTAAAGAGCCAGAAGTGATAGTATGTGACAGCCCAATGGCTATGCAGAAAAGAGCACAAAAAATAACAAAAAAAACTGAATATCATTACAGTTCTTTTTATGGAAATAGCGATGATTATTTTTGGGTGGCGTATTATGACTTTTATGAGAGGGTAGGGGTTGTAAAAAATAAATTATTTTCTGAATATAAAGAATTAATTAAAGC
>Ga0180433_10006005_pt1 | contig 16136 bp, 17 predicted proteins | sample SS_ome_8_FD_132980 | JGI IMG/M metagenome (GOLD analysis project Ga0180433, IMG submission 132980) | Hypersaline lake sediment archaeal communities from the Salton Sea, California, USA - SS_1_D_1 metaG | ecosystem: Environmental > Aquatic > Non-marine Saline and Alkaline > Hypersaline >... | reverse complement strand
GATCTCTCCGCTGTTAACCCGGACGCAACCGGTTAACAGCCGTGAGACGGTTAACACTGACATCAACAACGACGACAACTTAGAGGACGACTGAGAGATGAGTTGCGACCATGATTTTGGGAAGCTGGACAGTGATCTGGTCGTGCATGTGCCGTTGTCGTCATTGGCTCAGCTTGCGGAAAACTACGCTGAGGTGAGCCCGGAGGGCGGGCGCGTCGGGTTCGGTGACTTGTTCGAGCAGCTTTCGAAGGAGTGGGTTGTCGTCTATCGCCAGATTGACGAGGATGGCGACGTGGCGCTTGTTGCCAAGGGATTCGAAAACAAGGACGATCTGTCGGCGTTCCTGCGCAAGAAGTACGCGCGGGAGATCGAGGTCGATGGCATCGAGATCGTCTTGGAGGGCGGACGGCCGAGGCGGTTCAAAATCGACGTGAGTCCAAGGATCGGGTTCTAGGAGGGTCACATGGGAAACGGCAAGAGGAAGCTCAATGACCGCAACAGCTTGGCTGGTCCGTGGATGCCGATGGCTCCTCAGCCTCTTCATCCGGATGCGGCAAAGGCCGGTGTTGTTGCGCTGTTCGAGAACAATAAGTACAGAGTCTGGGTCAAACCGCACAAGAGCGAACAGCTTCCTCGTCAGGATGGCACGCCATCAGACATCGTCCAGCTAATCATCACGTCGCTTCGCAAGGGGCGTGAGCCGACTGTTCGCGAATACAGGAGGATGAAGGACGAGATCTGCGGTCCAGAGTGCGAGGCTGCCGTCCTCTGCCCTGCGGAGACGAGGCGGCTGAAGGACATCGCGCCGGAGCAGTATCACCTTTGGGTCACTGAGCCTGGGCGGTGGTTTCCGTTCGGGCTGGTGCCCAAGGGGCTTCAGCAGCAGATCGATATGCAGCGGGAGGTTCGGGCGATCCCGGACCGTGACGTTTTCGTCGTCTTTAAGCACGAGCTTGTCGATGATGTTGGCGGTTCCGGAACTCGGATGCGCATGATGCCCGCGGAGGTCTTCGCCGACGAGGCCGAGGCGCGCGAGAAGTACGGCGATCAGATCGATGAGGGGCCAACGCCGGAGTTTTCCTGCAAGGTCTGCATGATCGACGAGATTCCTCCGCCTGATTGGGCTCCTCCTGAGGGGCATGTTGGCGCTGAGTGGACGGAGGCTGCGGTGAGTCGTCAGAAGGTTTTCTTGGCGAGGCTCAACAAGATCATAGGATTCAGCAGTGCCGAGGATCCCGAGGATGCCCTCCCCGGAATCACGGAGGATACTGTCGTTCCTGATGGCGCAGAGATCGACCCGGATCTCGCCGCTGACCTCGCTTTCGAGCACGAGCAGTCTGGCGCTGCCGACGCGGAGCGTGCCGAGAGGGAGTCCGAGGAGAATGAGGCGAAGGCGAGGGATGAGCTGGCCGAGATGCGCGAAAAGTTGCGCTCGGAGCGCCGGAAGGCTGGCAAGTGATCGAGAGCTGTGATCTCTGTATCCGTTGTGAGTTGTGTGGTGTCACACCTGAGCTGGAGGCTCATGTCGAGGAGTGCGGCTGTGATCTTTTTGTGTGCCGTATTCAGGTGAGTGATGACGGTTATGCAGGAGACGTTGTCGAGGGTTGATCGATCCCGTATTGACCTGTGGACGCGGCGTGATATGCTTTTTGTCGTGAAGGAGCGTGGCAGGTATCCTGTCACGATTCCGAGATTCACGAAGTGCCACAAGCCATGTTATAACCACAAACACAAGAGGAAGATCTCGGTGGCCGAGGAGCAGTTGCGCCGGATGGATTCCCGGGACAATGATCGAATCGTGTGCGTTGTCTTGGAGGGGATCGAAAGGTACGTTTGGAGGTCAGACGTACTCACGGAGCAGGAGTATGGGGCCGTTAGGGAGAAAGAGCGCGCCGTCATCGCAGCACTTGATAAGAAGTCCGGAGGGGTTGTGGGTTAAGGCCGAGCGTGACCCGCAAGCCATCCGTGTCTATTGGCAGGCGCGCACGACGATCCAGGACGGTCAGTTCGTCGAGCTGGACGCTAACGGGAGTGTGGATAGGACAATTCCTGTCCACAGGATGCGGTATGGCGATCCCTGGAGGCAGGCGGGCGAGATCCAGATATCCAGGGAGTTGATCGATCTTTGTGGATTGCAGGACTTCGACTGGTTTCTTTTTGGGCTCATGCGTCATTCTGCTGGGCTCATCGCTCATGGATTCGGCGAAGATCCAGAGGAAGTGATGAGTTGGTTTGATGACGTCGCTGCGGCCGATTACATTGTCGGTGGTGTCTACGAGGTGGTTGGTCCTGGCAGGGAGCCGTTCGTGGGACTCGAAGGGGTAAGGCTCGTGGTTGATGACATCTGGGGGGGAGATGCCGAGGAGGATGAGGAGGATACTGGGGAGGATACCGGGGAAGGTGCCGGGGAGGAGCCGGGGCGCGTGCTCTCAGGTAAGGCCGTCGTAGGCGATGGCAACGAGTTCTCGTTCGAGTATCCCCTCGACGATCACGAGGGGCACATCCTGGCTGCGTTCACGATTTCCGCAGTGCCAGCACCGGGGCTCTGAGGCTACCGCTCGGGTACCTGCACCATTTGCGGCGCTCTCACAGCCGTTCTCTACCCCTCGGCTACCCTGAATCGCCCCGATCCTTTCGGCGATTCTGGGGCCTTCTGGGGCCCTTCACGGCCGAGCCCCTAACTGCCCGAAAACATTGGCGGGAATTTTTGAGAAAAAAGAGCGTTGGAGGGGTTTACAAACGCGCCATGGTGGGTTAGATTAGAAGTGTGGGGTGAGATGCCGGGCAGATGCCCCGGGGAGGGTGAATATGGAAGCCTGGGTTCATGAAAAGCTGGCGACGCCCGAGACGGTCGACGCGCGTTTTCGGGCGTATCTCAAGCGCCTGCCCGAAGCGACGCGCAAGCCGTTCGAGGGTGCGCGCCTTCGCCCGACTGGTCGGTCGTCGACGTTCGACCCGTCGAACTACGCCCTTGGCTCGGAGGTCGACGCCGAGCGCGCGTGGGCGCTGGCGGGAACCTCTCACGAGTACGAGGTGGTCGCCGACCAGACCTCGTTCTGCGAGATCCCCGGCCACCGCGTCGTCGGCTACGCCGAGACCGAAGACCAGGGAGCGCACTGGCTCGTTCGTTCGCTTTGGGACAGCGCGGTCTTCAACCGCGCCTTCATCGAGCGCGAGCTGGACCCCAAGCGCTGCGACGTGTGTGGCAAGCGCATCAACCGCAAGAAGCTGGTCGTGCTCGTCGACGAGAACGACAAGGCGGTCGTGACGGGCGGGAGCTGCGCCCGGAAGTTCCGCGACGTCGACCTGTTCGCGCTGGTCGACGCGTGGGTCGGTGGCGCGGAGCGCGTTCTCAGCGGGTTCATGACGGAGGATGGCCTGCTGGGCTGCGGGAGCGCGACGCCCGAGCTGGCGAAGATCATCGCTGTTTCCGAGCAGGTCATCGACGCGAGCGGCGGCTACCGTAGCTGCGCGAAGGCCGAGGAGGAGGGCGGGGTTTCAACGAAGACCGAGGTTTCCGAGGCGCTCCGCTCGAACGAGGGCTTCGACCTCGGGGTCGCAGTCAAGCGCGCCAACGATCTGCTCGAATCCGGCTACGCCGAGCACAGGGCGTACTTCCGCGGGAAAATCGAGGCCGCGGAGAAGAACGGCCGCTTCGACGAGTTCTCCTCGAACTGCCTCGCGGTCCTGGAGACGGGATTCACCGAGAAGTTCGGCATCGCGGTCTTCCTCGGGTCGATCCGCGACCGGATCAAAGCCGAGGCCGCCCGCAAGGCTCGCCCGACGGTGACGGGTTTCAGCGGTGCCCCGGTCGGCAAGTGCTCCGACCTGGGCGAGTTCGAGGTCGTTCGCACGACGGTGCGCGACGGGCATTATGGCTCCTCTCTCTGCTTCACCTGCCTCAACGAGAAGGGCGAGAAGCTGTGGTGGAAGACGAGCCTGGGCGCCGCCCACCTCGACGATTACGATGAGCTGGTCAACGACCAGCGTCGCCGCTGCGTGCGCGACAAGGCGCGGATCTTCGTGACCCTGCGTGGCACGCTCACCGAGGTGAAGGACGACATCTCATTCGCCAAGCGCGTGAAGATCAAGGCCGTTCGAGAGGAGGTGGCCGCATGAGCACGAGAATCAAAGAGGTCGAGTACATGGAGGCCAGCGAGGGGTGTCTGGGGTGGTGCACACAGTGTTGCGAGTTCACCAGGGAGGACACCGAGCCGGACGCCGAGTCCTACGACTGCCCGAAGTGCGGGGGGTTCACCGTGGTCGGTGCTGACAATGCGCTCATCATGGGGTTGCTTATTTTTGACGGAGCGCGGCGAAGCAGTTGACAAACGTGCCGCGTTGGTTATGTCCTTGGTGGACAGGGTGTTCGAGATGGCGGGCAGGTGCCCCGGCCAGGAGATAAGATGGCAATCAGGATTCCCAAGAAAAACTTGATCGAGACGTTGGAGCTGACCTTCAACGCGAAGTACATCTCCGCGCGTTCAACGGGGCGCGCGGGTGGGTGGGGTGTCTGGGAGGCTCTTCGGGAGTTCATCCAGAATGCCAAGGACGCGGATGACATGGGTCATCCGATGTGGATCAACTACACCCACGGCGGGAAGACGTCGCGGGGGAAGATGCACATCCTGAACCGGCGTGTGAGCTTCGGGCGGGACGCGCTTATCCTCGGCGGAACGACCAAGGACGCTGACCCGCGTCAGCGTGGACAGTTTGGCGAGGGCTTCAAGCTCGCGTCAGCCGTCCTGGTTGACCATGGCGTCAAGGTCGTGATCGAGAACGGCGACGAGATCTGGGTTCCGAGACTCGGGACCTCGGAGCGGTTCGGCGGCGCGCAGATCCTGTTCGTCGATGTCTACGCCAACCCCGATCCCAAGCACCAGTATCACGTCGTGATCGAAGGAATTTCGCGCGAAAGCTACGCCAAGCTCCGGGAATGCTGTCTGTTCCTGGAGGCCCCCAAAAAGCGGCGGACGATCTCCGTTGGGAGTCAGTTGATCCTCATGGAGGAGCGGTTCATCGGGAAGCTGTTCAGTCGAGGGCTGTATGTCGGTCCTTTGGCGGACAAGGCCGCCTATGGATACGATCTGGCGGTTGAGCTGGACCGGGATCGGAAGATGGCAAATCCTTGGATGCTCAAGTACGCGATCCGCGAGGTGCTGCGTGCTGCCGTGGTCGCCAACAAGATCCCGACCAAGGATTTCATCCGATTGCTCCAGAACAACGACACTATCGAGGCGGCTGTTTTCCGCGAGTTCGACGAGTGCTACACCGACGAGTTCAACTCGCGGATCGCGGACGAGTTCGTGTCCGAGTATGGCTCTGATGCGGTGCCGGTCTCGGAGATGTCAGAGTCGATGGAGGCGAAGCACCACGGTCTGCGGGGGATCGTCGTGGCTCCGGCGGTCAGGAAGATCGTCGAGGCAGTGAACGGCAAATTCGAGGATCGGAAGGTCAAGGCTGCGTCTGACGTCCGCGAGGTTCTGGCTGCCGACGATCTCAGCGAGGAGGAGTTGTCGAACCTGGAATGGGCGTTGGCTCTGCTCGACGGGACGGTGGTCGAGGACTACCGGGTCAACGTGGTCGAGTTCGTCGGCGACAAGGTCCTTGGTCAGTGGTCCGGGAGCGGCGAGATCCGTCTGGCGAGGCGTATCATGTCAGACCGGAGGCAGCTTATCGCCACCCTGGTCCACGAGGCGGCGCACCACGGCGGTACGGAGGACGGGTCGGTCGAGCACCAGGGTGCTGTCGCCCGACTGTTTTCCCAGATCGTCGTGGGGCTCTCCGGGGTTATCGAGGGACTCACGAGGGAGGGGTGAAACGTGAAAAAAGGGAATATGCGTATCAAGAGGCAGGATCTCACTGAGGTGCTCAGCTTGCTTTCCAAGGTGGCGCAGAAGAAGCCGTCACTGGAGATTCTTCGTTCATACGAGCGGGTGGTCCCGAAATTCTCCTCCTACGACGTCACGGTCGATCCGAAGAAGCTTTCGAAAATCGTGAAGCGGGCCAATGACATTGGCATCTCGCACGCGAAGGTGGTCGCCGGTGCAACATTGTCCTTCGCGGTTGTTTCCGAGGAGCGAGACGAGGTTGCGTTGGTTTACCGTCCAGATGAGCCCGGTTATCCCGACGACGAGGAGCATGTGTTTGGGCTCAACCTCGCTTTTTTGCTCGACGCGCTCAAGGGTGCGGCGTCGGCCAAGCTGTCGCTCAGTGGTTCGCTGGATCCGATCAGGATCGACTCTGACAATGGCGATCGCATTGCTGTCTTGATGCCCTGCCGGATCTAACTCTTTCGATTGCCTCGTTGACACACCGCATGTCGTACTGTAGATTTCTACGAGCGCGTGTGCGTAGAAGGTTGAATGATGAATTTTGTTGTCGGTGAATTGTTGCGCGACTTTCGGAGTGTCAAGCTTCGCAAGCCCCAGCGAGATTTTGTAAATTCGGCCAGGGCTGAGTTCGAGAAGAACGGGTCTCTTTCGTGGGAGGCTGTCGTTCGGCTGGAGAAGATGGCGTCGCGGTATTCGCATCAGCTCAAGGAGTTGCATGCCGCACGTCAGCGTGCGAGGGAGACCAATGGTCTCAGGCGCTTGGACATGACGCGAGCGGAGGCTGATCTTCGTGCGCGCGAACGAGAGAGGCGTGAGCTTGAGACGGCAAACGACTTGGGGATATGATGGCCAAAAATCGAGTTAGTCAGGAGATGGTGGATGAGCTGAAGAATCTCATCCTTACCGTCGTGCGTGCGATTGTCGACCATCCGGAGGATGTCGTCGTCAATATGCGGCCGGGGGAGATGCGCCTGTTGGCCGAGCTGCACACGAATCCCAGAGATGTTGGGCCAGTGGTTGGGCGGCGGGGACACGTGGCGAGCAGCATCCGTTCGATCATCTCGGCGTTTGCCGGGAAGAACCGGGTCAACGTGGACTTCGACTACGTGACGGAGGAGGACAACTCTGGTCGCAGTCGAGATCGCGGAGAGGATCGGCGTCGCACTGGTTGACAAACGTCTTGCGAGTGGCTAATGTGTCCTCACTGAGGTTGATGGCCTGGAGATCCAGGCTTGGAGGTGAGCGGCGTTGGCCAGAGATGACGAGACAGCCCTGGGACTTTGGGCGAGAGACGTGAGGTTGAGTCCGCACGCGCGTGCGGATCTCCGTGGCCAGACGTCTCTTGTAGCCGAGCTTTTTCTCGACGCTGCGGTGGATGATCTCTGTGGGATAGCTGAGTCGATTGGGATGTCGGTTGACGATAGCAGCCATACCTTTTCTGCCGGTGAGCTGGGAGATGGGAGTCCAGAGTGTCATGTTGCATTTGCTCGTGGTGATGGTGCGTGGAGGGAGCGGATGGCTGCGATCATCGAGTGGGGACGTGCGCATGCCCCGGATGGCGTAGATCCACGTTTCTTTGTCGAGCGGTGCCTGTGGGTGGACGGGTGGACCTTGGCTCGTGGGAGCGTCAAGACGCCTCTTTGGATGCGGCACGAGGAGCACGAGTTGGCGGATCTCGCAAGGGAGATGCCGGGGGTTGAGTGGTTGTGCGGGTCAGGATAGGGGACAAGGTTCTTGTTGATGGGCGCGAAGGGTTTGTCGAGGACGTGGTTCGTTGGATCGACAGGATCCGAGGAATGCGCGACTACGAGGCTAAGGCGTTTACTGGGCAGTGTCGTATGCAGTGTGGGCCGGACTATCGCGAGAAATGGGGGGTGGTTCTGGTCAACTTTGGGAAAACGCGGAAGAGGGTACCAATCCAGAGGGTGAAGATCTTGGAGGGGCGTGATGACAAGTCTCCGGCCGTCGGTTTTGGCAGCACAACGTCGATGCGAAGAAGCGAGAAAGCTTAATGTGAAAAAGTGCGTGGAGAAGAGAAAAAGAGAGGCCGAAAAGAAAGAGGCCGATCCTGAGAGAAGTATTCCCGTTTTTGATTTGCGTTGTCCCGGTGATGGACAAACGGAAAAAGTGGTGATAAATTCTAAGACAGTGGAGGGTTGGTTTAACAAGGCGCTTATCAAAAGACACGGAGATGACGATTATATACCTGTGAGGTGGGGGAGGCGTGAGCAGGGGATGGCAAACAAGTTGCTGAAGGAGTATGGCGACGAGCTTCTTCACAGGGCTATTGACTTGTTTGTGTCCAAGTGGTCGGAGATCGTCGATTACAGTCATGGGAGATTGAGCGGTGAGCCGACGATCAATTTGTTGTTCTCGAAGCACATGCGGGCACAGATCTTTGGCGAGCTGCAAGGCAATGCGAAAGTTCGATCTCGTAAGAGGGCACAGATAGGAGAACACCACGGTCCAAGGGACAAAGGGCGTGGCATTGGGTGGTGAGATGCCAAGTGTAGCGATGTTCAAGCGTGAGTTGAACAAGGACGACATGGAGCGGATGAGAATTCCGTACCGCTACTGGCGTGTCACTTACGACGAGATCTCTGATGTCCCTGGTGAAGCTGGGTATAGTCCGAAGGACATCGTGCACAATTATCTGGAGAAGCTCGACGAGATGATAGACGAGGGGTTCGGTCTGTTCATGTGGGGGCCAAACGGGTCGGGAAAGACGAGCGCGTCCGTCGTCATCGCCAAGGAGGTCCGGCGCCGGGGGAATACGGTTCTTTTTGTCGAGGCTGCCGCGATTAAGCGAATGGTCGTCGAAGGGGAGCGGTTCGACGAGGACGAGACATGGTGGAATCGCGCTAGCAATGTGGATTTTTTGTTGCTTGACGATTTTGGCAAGGGAACCTTGGACCGAACCGGGTTTGGTGCTCGTCTCATAGACGAGTTGATCCGTCATCGTAATGCGCGAAAGTTGGTTACGTTCTGTACGTCGAACCTCGATCCGAGAGATGATTTCGATTTGCTTATTCAAAACGGTGACATGATAATATCTACAAAATCCACGTTGAAAGAGTGCATGATCGCAACAGAGGTTTATGCGCCGGATCGCAGGAATGACGCACAAGAGCGTGGTATTGATAAGTTGATGAGTTGATGTCGTTGAGTCGGTAGTCGGCAGTAGGTGGCAGATGTCAGGCAGTGATCGGTCGAGTCAAGCAAATGGTCGTGGCGTTTCCCCTCACAGCAGGGATGCCGAGGTCGCCTGCCTCGGGGCTATTCTTCTGGACAATGATGCCTTTGAGGTAGTCAATGGCATCGTTCAAAAAAGCAGTTTTTTCATCGAGGGTCATCAGTGTATTTATGGGGCAATGGCTCAGCTCCGAGCGGAGAAGGTGCCGATTGACCACGTGACCCTTGCCGAGCGCTTGTCCGCGAATGGGCACATGGACAAGGTCGGTGGCGTGATGATCCTTGCGGGACTCACGGACAGCGTTGCTACTGCTGCGAATGCCGAGCACTACGCCAATATCGTCCGTGAGAAGCACGGTATTCGGCAGGTAGTTTACAAGTCACAGGAGTTGGTTTCACGGGCTTTGGGAGGCGCAGATCCGGCAGAAATTTTGGAGTCTGTGGAGAGGGTAGGGCTAGCGTCCCGAGGTGTGGCTCGCTCCACGATGCCGACGAGTGTGTTTTCACTCGGGCATACGGTCATGGAAACCTATGCCAAGGTCGAGGCCGGGTTCAGTGGAATTGCTCTTCCGTGGGAGACCGTCAACAGGATGACCATGGGCATGTGGCCCGGGACCATCACCTTCTTCGTCGCGCGTCCGGGAGTCGGCAAGTGCCAGAAATTTGATACACCGATATGCTGCGCAAGAACTGGGCGGTACAAGACGATCCAGCAGGTTGTCCGGGATCGGTGCGATGTGTTTAGTCGAGGTGTCGATGGGCAGATCTTTCCGGTTACCCCGGATGCGTGGTTGCACACTGGGAGGAAAGAATGTTTGAAGGTGCGTCTGCATAGTGGGCGCGAGATGTCGCAGACGCCAGAGCATCCTTTTATGACAGTGGACGGATGGAAGCGCACGGATGAATTGGCGGCTGGGGATTACGTGGAAGTTGCCGGTGCCGTTCCGCAGCCGTTGGACGCGATTTCAGTGACAGAACATGAGGCTGTTTTGCTCGGTGGGATGTTGGCGGATGGCTCCTTGCACAGTTGTGGGTTCACGAAATCCGACGATGAGATTGTTTCCGTGATGCGGCGTGCTGTCGAGTACTTTGGCGGTGAGCTTGTTCACCGGGACGGGGAGCCATCTTGTCAGTATTACGCCATTAGGCGTGGTGGACGTGGTGGGCGTGGCCCGAACCCGATTCGTGAGGTTTTGAATGGCCTTGGGTGCAAGATGACGCTCTCCAAGGAGAAGGAGATTCCAGATAGGGTTTTTCAATATGACAATGATTCTTTGGCAATTTTTCTTGGAATGATCTGGGGCTGTGACGGGTCGTTTCCGGTGTCCAAGGGTGGCCATGTGACGGCGGAGATTGGTTTGGCGTCCAGGGTTATGGTCGAGCAGTTGCAGCGACTGTTTTTGAGGTTCGGGGTGCATGGCAGAGTACGCCATAAGCCTGTCAATCTGAACGGTGAGGTTTTTGATTCCTGGGTATACAAGGTGTACGCTACGTCGCTGGGGCGGTTCCGTGATGTGATTCCTATTGTTGGCGGAAAGGCTGAGAAGGCGGCGTTGTTGAGGGATCCTGCGAATCCCAATGTGGACAATGTGCCGATGACGGATTTGCTGGCGGCGAGGCTGAAGGTGTTCGTTGCGTCGTTTTCGGCCGCGGAGAGATCGAGGCGTTTTCGTGCTATGGGGGCTGCGCTGGGGATGACGACACCGTTCTCTGTGTCTCATTTATACCGTAGGAAGACGGTGAGTCGGCGCACGTTCGCGGCGTTCGTGGACGCGTTTGAGTACGAGGATGGTCGTCCCCTTCTGCGGAACCATTGGGATCGGGTGGAGGAGGTGTCGGACGACGGCGAGCAAGAGGTGTACGACCTGACGGTGGATGGGACGCACAGCTTTGTGGCGAATGACATTGTGGTCCACAACACGATGGTGGCCATCATTGCCGCACGGCATGCGTGGCTCAACGATGAACGGGTCCTCATCATCTCGCCTGAGATGAGCAAGGAGGAGATCGCAGAGCGGTTCTTCGTCATCCACGCTGGAGTCAACTATGACAACGTGGTCCGCGGAACGCTCAGCGCGTTCGAGAAGCCGAAGCTCGTGAAGACCGTCGACGAGGCGCTCAAGCTCAACGGCATGTGGATCATGGACTCCGACGACGATCTCTCTCCGCGCGGGATTGACGCCGCGATACGGGCGTGCAACCCGTCGCTCATCGCCATCGACGCGCTCTACGATATCCACGTTAGGGGGGATCGGCGCGAGCGGTTGCTTACCGCGTTGGATTGGCTCAGGAAGACGACGAAGCATTTCGGCATACCTAGTGTGGCCTTTGCTCAGCTCAATCGTGACGCTGAGTTGTCCGAGAAGAAGGGCGGGGGGATTCGACTTGGGACGATTGCTCTCGCGGATGAGATTGCCCAGGATACACACGCAATTCATGCCCTTGAACAAACGAAGGACATGCGGGCCGACAAATGGATGAGAATCCGGACGTTGAAGATCCGTAGAGGTCGCATCTTCAAAGACGCCACGGAGGTCAACTGGAATTTTGAGACGATGGACTTCAGCGAGCGAAGTCAGCGTGAAGAGGAATACGAGGACGACCAGATTCCATTCTAGGTGTTGACAAACGGAAATTGTTGGTTATAGAAGACATGAGGGTGCACTGAGTGGCACCGGACGAGTGCCCTGGGAGGCACAAGGAGGACAACATGAGCAAGCAGTGGGCAAATCGCGGGTTCGAGGATCCGCCTGACTACGGTGACTACAGGGGCAGCGGAGGAGATGGAGGTCCCCGGACTTTCAAATTTTACATTCCGCCTCCGCCGCAGGGCGGGAAGCCGGTCTACAAGCGGATCTTGTTCCTGGACAGCGATCCGTTCGCGTTTTGGGAGCATGGGCTTTACAAGCTCACTGGGAAGTCGCGTGACATGTGCATCTGCCTTGGGCGCACCGGGCTCGACGATCGCGGGTGTCCGCTTTGCGATGCCGAGTACTGGCCGCGGTACATGTACTACCTCTCCGTGATCGAGCTGGGGACCATCGTCGGGTGGAAGGACACCCCGCAGGGGCGCGTGCCGATCCTGGAGGGCTACACGCCGAGGGGGAAGGACGTCACTTACCAGTTCGACCGGAAGTACATTGGCATGGGTCGCGGGAGCGACGACAAGCCGGGCGTCGGCCGAAAAATGATGTGGCAGCGTGAGCAGCGTGGTGGCGATCTCACCGGGACCGTCTGGGACGTCGGTCGGAGTGGCAAGCTCATCGAGACGTGTGGTGACGACTGGAACTACGTGACCCGTGTCGCGCAGAAGGACTGGGCTAGCTACCTCGCGAGCTTCGGGGCAAATTCTGACGACCTCCAGCTCTCACCCGTCGATTACTACGAGATCTTCAAGCCCGATCCTTACGAGAAGCTGGAGCGACTCGTGCACGGTGGCGGCTGGGATTCTGGTGGCGGACAGGGGGGCGCGACGACCGGTCAGCAGCGTACCGAGGGCGCCGGGTATGGCGGTGGCCAACAGGGGGGCGGCTACCAGGGAGGGCCGCAGGGGGGCGGCCAGCAGCAGCTCCACGGTCAGGGCGGATCGCCCGGCTACGGCCCTGGTGATCCAGGCGACGACATTCCTTTTTAGGCACGCGTTGAAGGGCTGAAATGAGAGTCAACATCTCAGGGATGGCGTGGCTTCGGAAGTCGGAGTTGGCGCCGCATCAGCTAAAGAATCTGCGTGAGCAGCTCACGATCCAGCCGCGCAAGACGACGGATATCGCTGCTGCTGAGGACCCCGAGCCCATCCTCCTTTACCAGGAGGACGAGGCTCGGGGTTTTTTTGGCGTGCCTCGTGCTTTCTATCTGGAGCGTCAGACGCTCATGCACGACGAGGTTGTCGATGTGAGCCTTGGCGAGCCAATGCGGGAACTGGGGACGCTGTGGCGTCCGGATGGACCGTACAAGGAACAGGGTGACGTGGTTCGTTTTCTGGAGTCCAAGATGGCGGACCAGCCGTGGGGTGGGTTCATCCTCAAGGCCGGATGCGGGTTCGGAAAAAGCATAACGTCGATCGAACTGGCTCGGCGCTTTGGGCGCCGGACGCTTATCCTCGTGCACAAGGAGTTTTTCCTCAAACAATGGACGAAGTTGATCAAGAAGATGATGCCCGACGCGCGCGTGGGGCTTATCCGTCAGGATCGCTGCGACTACGATGACTGCGACTTTGTCATCGGGATGATCCAGTCGCTCGCGAAGGACGATTACGGAAAGAAGTATCCGCGCGAGATCTACAGGTCTTCCTTCGGTATGGTAATTACAGACGAGTGTTTTGTTGGTGGGACAATGGTAGAGACGGCAAGTGGCCCGAGGAGAATAGATGAGGTGCAGGAGGGAGATTCTGTTCTCAGTGCTGTGGGGCATGGCATGGTGAAGAACGCAGGGAGTAGGCTGATTGACGTGTCAGAACTTCGCATCATTCGCTTTGCAGACGGTAGCGAGGAGATATGCAGTGTCGAGCACCCGTTTTTTACGAAGTCGGGGTGGGTGAAGGCTGCGAACCTGCGAGGTGAGTCTGTGTTGACGTTCGATGATAGCATCGGTATCATGCGGAGACATGAAAAAACTATCATGTCAGATGTGCGGCAAGCCGAACTCAGTGAGGGTCGGGAGGAAGTACTGCTCAAGGGAATGCACGGGCCTGTCGAAGCGCAAAGCTCAGGCGCTCTGCGAGTACTGCGGAGAGGTGGAGACGAAGCAGAAAAGGACGAGGTTTTGTTCGACATCTTGTCAGCGGAAGTGGATGTCGGAGAACTCCGGTCTTTTTACGAGGAGGCGCTCCGACGCTGCGAAGGATTGGCACAAACGGAACCCGCAGGTGAGTCGAGAGGCTTCGGAGCGCATGACGGAGAGCAATCCGATGCACTCTGCTGCGACTCGGCAGAAGGTGTCGGACAGACTTGTGGAGATAGGGCACCGTCCCCCTGTGAGGGGCGGGAACGGTACGGGGATGTCGCGTCCTCAGTCGATGTTGCTGTTAGAGCTGGGGGATGGGTGGGAGTCGGAAGTTGTGGTGAGGACGTTGGTGAAGCGCGTGAATCCGCAGAGGTATCCGACGAATTACAAGGTGGATATTGCGAACAGGGAGAAGATGGTGGCTGTCGAGGTAGACGGGGGATCTCATCACTCACTGGCAAGGAGGGCGATGGACGAAAAGAAGGGGCGCTGCCTCGCGGCATTGGGGTGGAGAGTGTTGAGGTTCCCAAACGAGAGGATCTTGAGCGACATGGAGTCAGTCTTGATGGAAATAGAGTCCGTGTCTACAACCTAGCCGTTTCCGGGCATCCGTCATACATCCTCCATAGCAACGGAGGGGTTGTCCATAATTGTCATCGAATCGGCGCGTCGACGTGGGCCGCGGTGCTCCCTCGCTTCTCGGCCGCGTGGCGCGTCGGGCTCACGGCGACGGATAGGCGGAAGGACGGAGCGCAGAACGTGTTCTTCTACCACATTGGCCCGGTGGCCTACCGGGCACGGACCGCCGCGATGATTCCGCAGCTTCGTACGGTTTACACAGGCGCGTTATCGTCGCCGATTGATCGAGGAAGCTATCACGTGGATAGCCATCGGCTCACAACGCAGCAAATCCTCTCTCAGCTCGTGGGGAACGAGTTTCGTAACCGGGCGATTGCCGATGACATTGTCGAGGCTGTTCGGAACGGCAGGAAGATCATGGTTGTGAGTGAGCGGTTGGAGCATCTTCGCCGTATTTCGTGGCAGATCAACAACATGATGATGGATATTGATTTCGAATACGAGGGGAGGCCATTCATTCCCGTTGTCGACTGCTATACGGGGGAGTGGTATTCGGGGGAAAGGAAAAAGGGCGGGAAGCCGAAGATGGTCAAGCGTTCCGAAGCGGATCTCGCAAGGGCCGAACGGGCGAACGTGATTCTCGCCACCAAGCAGATGGTGGAGGAGGGGCTCGACATTCAGGCGCTTGACGTTTTGGAGTTGGTATCTCCTCTGAGTGATATCGAGCAAGTTGTGGGCCGGGTGCGTCGTTGGTGTGAGCCGGAACCCAAGAAGTGTGAGCATTTTTGTCCGTGGAGGGCTGGCGTTTGCAAGGGCAAGCCACAGCCGATAGTGACAGACTACGTTGATGAGAGGATTCCTCAGGCTGCGAGGCGCTGGAAGACTCGGCAGCGGCATTACAAGGAAATTGGGTGCGGATAGCCTGAGGTCTTGCTTGTCGTTGACAAACGAATTATGCTATGTAATGTGCATGCAACCACAGGGCCTCAGAGAAGTGGTATGGCATGGAGACGGAGACTGTGTCGGGGAAGGACAGACGTGATTATTACAAGGAATATTACAGGAGGAACCGGGACGAGATAGCGGAGAAGAAAAAGAGTCGGTACTACGATGACGAGGGGTACCGGCAGAGGCGTATTGCGGCTCAGCGTGAGTATCGCGAGAGGAAGCGCCGCGAGCTGGAGAGTAAGTTGAAGGGCAAAAAGCCGGAGCGGAAAAAGGGGCAACCTCGCGGGCCGGAGACGGTGATCGTCAACGGTGTCGAGGAAGAAGCGTTTACGACCGGGGTCCTGGCGGAGAGGGTCGGGAGGTCGAAGGTTACAATTGGCTATTGGTCACGGAACGGGGTGTTTCCCGCGACGCCTTTCTTCAACAAGCGGGGAGATCGTCTTTATACGCGGCGAATGATAGAAATCGTCGCTGACGTGTTGTCTCGGTATGGTCGGATGCCGAGTGGGGATACGTCTTTTAGGGACGAGGTCGAGGACGCGTGGAGAGATGTGGGTGTGCCCTGTTGACAGGTGGAAAGTTGGAGGTGAGATGTGGATTCGAAGCAAGGGAAGATTAGTCATGTGCACGAGCACAAGGGCAGTGGCGAGGTCGCCCTTTTGAAGGACGAGCACAGGGGAGATGGAAGGTGGGGGCGTCAGGAGATCCATGGCCTGGACCGTGCCTACGCGCAGGCTGGCCGCACGATCTCCTTGGGGGATTTTCAGTTCGCTCGGTTTGATGTTGGGATTGGCGCGTACTACGACGAACGCGAGGTGTCCGTGGACGAACTCTTCGGCGAGTTGCAGGCGATCGTCGACG
>Ga0180433_10006004_pt1 | contig 16136 bp, 20 predicted proteins | sample SS_ome_8_FD_132980 | JGI IMG/M metagenome (GOLD analysis project Ga0180433, IMG submission 132980) | Hypersaline lake sediment archaeal communities from the Salton Sea, California, USA - SS_1_D_1 metaG | ecosystem: Environmental > Aquatic > Non-marine Saline and Alkaline > Hypersaline >... | reverse complement strand
TTTTTCTCTTGTGTGTTTTATTTTTTTTATTGCTTTTACTAAAAAATAAGGCGTTAAAATCACTCCTATTGCTATTAGCAAGAATGGAGTTTTTATTTTTTTGTACATAACTTTTCTCCTTTTTATTGGTTAAGATGCTTCTCAATTGTATGCTATCAGAATGTTATAAAATTTCACAAGAAAAGTTACGTTTAATCTTATTCGTTTGTCGGAAATAATTCGTTAAGTTTTCTAATCAGTTCTATTTGGAATGTGGATTCGTTTGCATAACTAAATCGGGTTTTTATTTTTTTATTATTTTTAAAGAAAAGTAGTGCTGGAATTGATCTTATTTTGTATTCTTTTGACAAATCATAATTGGTATCGATATTCACTTCCAAAAATGTTATTTGAGAAAATTCTTCCATGTCTGTAATTTCTTTGAACATTGGACCTATCGCAACACATGCAGGGCACCATGGCGCATGGAACTTTACCGCAACATATTCCTTATCTCTGATTATATTTTCAAATTGTTCGATATTTTCTATGTTTACGACGTTTGCAAAGCATGACAAGGTTATGAGTGCAGAAAAAAATAGAGTCAGACCTTTTAATTTATTCACGCTACTACTCCTTTAATGTGAATATTAAAATTTTTTCATTACACAGCTTAGCAAATATTAAATTTTGTTAACAATATTTTTAATTCAAGTCACGAAGAGTTGTTACTTTTCTACCGCTTGTTTTTTGTATTCTGCGCTTTTGTCCTCTTTGCTGTCGAGAAAGCTTTTTTCTTTTGTTTTTCGTTGCCTGCCTTTCCAGCTGTCTTTCTACGGCAGCCTCTGGAGTCCTATATCCCTCATAATCGTTCTTTGGGGTATTCTCCAATTCTATGCGGAAAACTCCTTCTTCTACTGTTTCGCCTGCTAATGTTAGGTCGTCATCATCTAATTTTGGATTGTAATATGGAATGTAAATGGAAGTTTGCTTTCTTATTCGTCTACGACTTTTTTCGGCTATAGGTTTTCCTTGATCGGCTATATTTTTTTCTTGTGATGAGAGAATGACAGTTGCCCATCTTGTCTTGAGTCTTTCTATTGACTTGATTTTTTTTCTGTCAGGTATCTTGATACCCCTCAATTCAAGAAGGTATTCTTCGTGGGCTTTAGTTATCATTTCTGTTTTTGTAAAATTTTCAGAAGAATCTTCATCAGATTGGTCATCTTCAGTGTCTTCAGAAGGGCTGCTGCTACCTCCATTATAGTCGAAAGTTATAGCATCGTTAAAGTCAAAATCTCCGAGAATATCCCCGTCAGAATATTCACCAATGTTACATATTGCTTCTGTTCTATTTTTTTCGGGTAGCATAGGGTAGATGCTTACTGTTGACAATCCAACTAATAAAAATAAAACATTAATTTTAAATTTGCTCACTAGTGTTTTCCTTGTTTTTAAAACATAAAGTTCAACATACAATTGTGTTTTATTATCGTACAGATTTTGCTTCAATTGAAAAACCCCATTCAACAAAATTTATGGTACCACTAAACGGAGTTTTTGTAAAATATGGTTATTTTTTTATAAAAATTGAACGGGCTTGTTCAGGTTATACTCTTTTGCTATCTCGTACTTGCTCTATAATTTGCTCAGCGTCGCCAGTTTCAAATTCCATACCAAAGCCAAATACATCGTTCTCCATTGCCAAAGTGCTTACATTTCCATAAGTTGCAATGATTCGAGTTTCTTGTCCTTGGTGTGTAGGTGTTTTTCTTTTTTCCCTTCTTTTTTTCTTTTTTCTCCTCCTTCTTGAATCAAGTTCTTTTTTTAAGTGACGCATGTGACCTGTTCCATAGCCGCAACGGAAGTAGTATGGCCTTTCGTTTTCAAAATGCTTTCTCAATTCAGGTGATATTTCTTTGTTTTCCTCTTTGTTAGTCCTGTTGTCTGAAAATATATTTGTTGAAGGTCTTTTTTTAGTGGTAGATAAAGGTGTTTCTGGTGTATAGTTGTCAGAAGAACTTTCTTCACTTAATTCTTGATTTTCCCTCTCATCGAAGGTGGCTTGACCAAAAAGTACCATCTCAAAAGAAAGGTCCTCATCGAATGAGCCGAATGTTGCGATTGGGTTTACATGGTCTTCTATAAGATTGCTTGGATCGACTTTCATAGCGCATACATCGTTTGTCATTGCCACTGACAATGCGATTAATGAAAATAATATACTTTTTTTACACTTATTCATGATAACTCCTCCGTAAATTTTTTTTTAATTTTTAGATTTTGGTTACCGTAACCAAGCTCCATTTAAAGCGTTTTACAATAATAAATACTAGTATAATAATAGCATTAATTTTTAAAAAAGTAAATTTGTTCGCCTTGAATATTGTAAAATTTTGTTGTTTTTATAAAAATGTGGCGGGTGATTTATCCGCATTGCTTGATTGGCAGGAGTTTTCCGATCAACCTTTGAGTTTTTGTTGATTATAAACTTGATATTTTCTACAATTTCTCCGGTTGTATATGTTTCATATCTAAATGCAAAGGAGAAAATTATGAGAAAGACTCTGCTATTCGTTGTTTTGAGCATATTTCTTGCTTGTCCGATCAATATTTCTGCCATGCAGTCTTCCGGTTCTGAAGAAGATGTTGTTTACTACGTTGTAGAGGAGCCTATTGAGAGTCAATCAGACGGGGACTCTGATGTTGTAGTTGAGCAGAATGATAACTTTAAAGTCATTAGTGACCTTGAAGAGGGCAGAAATATCGATAGTGACTATGAGGTGCGGCATGAAGATGACTTGCCAGGTCTTTGTAAGATAGCTGGTATTAATGGAGAAAGAAGAAAAAATTTTGAGACTTTCCTTTCAAATTTACGTCAATCGGAAAAAAAACGGATAAATGCTACGAGGGTTAAGAAAAAGGGTCTTCTTGGAGGTGAGGGTGGTGACTTAGGGACCCTCAAAACTCTTTTAGATGTTCTTTTTGAAAACCATGAACTTCAGAAAGAAAGAGCCGATAAAGAAGGTGCTCGGGCAGAAGGTGCAGTAGAAAAATCTGATCAAGCTAATGCTAGAGCTAACAGAACGGTCTTGGGTGTTTCGGGGGCTTCAATTTTCAACGGTTTGTTGAGCGTTGCAACTATTGCGGTTGTTGTATATAAAATTTTTAGTTCCTGAACAAAAAAAATGACGAACAAAAAAGGCAAGGTTTTTACGCCTTGCCTTTTTTTATTCAAATGTATCAAACGGAGACTATTTTTTAGTCCACTCGTTAATCCACTTTTTAAACACTGAGTAACTCATTGCGCCAGTTTTTACTATAACTTTTTTACCATCTTTAAAAATCATAATTGTTGGCATAGATCTTACGCCGTATTCTTTTGCAAACGATCTGTATTGATCGATGTCAACTTTTATGAATTTTATGTTTGAAAAATCAGAAGATGTTTTGGAAAAAATAGGGGCAAATCTTTTGCAAGGTCCGCACCATTTAGCAAAGAAGTCTATAACAACAATGCCATCTGATATTTGCTCTTTAAACTGTTCTACCGAATCACCAGTTGGATGCAAAACTTCTGTTTTGATTGGTAAAGAGTATACAAATAGTGTCAACATTGTTGTAAGCATTATTGTTTTATTCATTTTCATGTTTTTCTCCCTGAGCGTATTGATTACTCTGTCTCAATTATTCGTCTTCAGTTTCTTCATCTTCTTTAGCGGCCTCTGCAGCTGCGATTGAAGCTGCAACTTTAGCGACTTCTTCTTCTTCTTCTTCTTCTGCGACGGTTGCGTCGGGTTTATCTTCAGCTGTTGTATGGCCGAATTTTTTTGCTAATTCTAAAACTTGTTCTCTATTCTGATTTTTTAGGGTATTCAGGCTATTTGCAGGTCTCTTTGGAAGTGGTGCTGGATCCAGAGGGTATGTTTCTTCAACGAACGTTTCATCGTCCATTTGTGGAATAGTGTCTACTTCCTTGACTCCTGAGACGGCCGAAGCTTGTCGAAGGCCATATAAAGCTTCCTTAAGATATTCTATATTTTCTTGCATGCGAAGGTTTTCTTCTTGAAGGTTTTCTATGTCTTGTTTTGTTGGCTTGACATACTCTTCTTCCTCTACCCAAGCATTTGCTCTGTTACGTGCGTTTTTAATTTTCTTGCCATGCCAAACTGCGTATTCCCACAGTGCGTAGATTTCACGTAGTAACCACTTCCAAGTTATTTTAAACGCGCTTCCTACTTTTTCTCCTGCTGCTTTAGGCGCTTTTCTTACTTTTTGCCAAAATGTAGTATCAGAACCTTCAACATTGCTTTTAAGTTCGTCTAAACCTTCGACTTCTTCTTCACGTCTGACTTTTTTACGTCTGACTCTTCTTTTTTTTACAGGTTCACTTATTTCGTCTATGTCTTCGCTGTTAAGTGTATCTTCAACTACGGACTCACTTATTTCACCTATGTCTTCGCTAATTGTGTCTTCAACTACAGTTTCACCTTCATCTTTTTCGTCTTCGTCTGTAGGTTCGACTTTTTCCCTTTTTAATCTTTCTTGAATAGCTTCTATTTTCCCTTTAACATATTCCACCATATCGTTATAACGTCTTTTTATGCCATTCCAAAATGGACCTTTTTGGCTGTTAAGGTAGCGTCCTAGAAAATACAAGAGTATTAAAGCGAAAATTCCATTTTCGACCACCAAAGCTAGTCTTTCGCCTAAGACCTTTCTTTTTGTTCCGGGTGTTTTGAATAATAAGTTTTTTGAAATAAATGATTGTTTTTCTGGTTTTTCTTTAACAAAAAATTTGTAAACGCCGTTCCAAGCTGCAATAGTACCATCTTTAGCTTTGTTCATTACTCCTTTTAATACGGCAAGACTAGAAAAGAAGCCGCTTTTTATTGTTTGCATTGGCCCGTCGGCTGAATAGATCGGGGTTGATGCAAGTAAAGACGCTGACAGAATAAGGCTTATAGCCTTTCTGCTTCTTGGGGTTTTCATTTTTTATACTCCTTACGTATAAGTAGATTAATAAATATAATTAAATTCACTAAAATCAATAGTGCATTAAAGATAATATTTTGTCAAAAGTTACAATAAATATTTTTTATAATTTCTATTAGGGCTAATGGTTTATCCCGAAAATATAACACAAATTGCAGCTCTTTGATATTTTATTAAGTAGAATATTGGGTAGAAAGTTGAGCAGAATAGCTAGTCGATATTTTTGATAAACAAAAAAGGATGCGCATATGTTCAAGCGCATCCTTTTTCTTTTTTTAATTATTTTTTTTTGGTTAGAGCTTAGTTAGATAAACTCTAAGTTTGGTTGCAAGTTTTTTTATTCTTGATCAGCACCTTCTTCTTCTTCCACGGTATCTTGACCTTCAACTACTGTAGGCGTTACTACTATGGGTTCATCATCTGAAGATTCTGCTTGGTCTTGGTCAGAGTCTGAAGAAGACAATAATCCTTTGAACCAGCTTGTTCCCCAGTTCCATGCTTTTGCAGCATCGCCTCTTACTGTTTCAAACCAAGTTTTTTCATCAGATTTAAAAACGGTTCTTGCTCCAAGGTAAACTGCTCCTGCAATTGTTCCCAGGATTCCTGCACCTTTTAGGAGTGTTGGTACCTTTTTTACACATTTGTATGCTAAAACTGAGCCAATTAACCCTAAGATACCTGTTGTTATTCCGTACAATGTTTTTTCTGTAGCGTCTGCCTCACCCCATGCACTTTGTAGCCACTCAGATTGTTCTCCAACTTTTTTAGAAAATCTTTCAAAAAAAGAAGGTTTTTTTGTTTGTTCCTGTGCCTGTTCTGGTACTTGTAATTCTGGTGATTCTGTTTGCATTCCAGATAGCTGCAATGATGAAGCTAAAACAGTGCTTAAAATAGCAACTGATAGTATTTTGTGAGTTTTCATAATATTTCCTCCAAAAATATATAAAGTGTTAATAAAAACAACGATTAAATAAACATTCCCATTTATGAAGCGATTTAAAATAACCCCGCATACACATTAAAAAGTCTATATTAACAGGGTTTTTTGTCAAGTGGGAGCTGCTAAAGCTTCATAAGGGGTGCTGGCGGGGTAATATGGGTGCCTTTAGAGGTGCTGTCGAGTTGTTTGTATATGTCAAAAATGCCATTCAGGGGTAGGTTTTTGTTTCTATGCGAAATGTTGTGCGCTTTTTCCTCTGTATGAGTTTATTAGTAAGGTGTTTTGGTGTTGCTAAAAATTTCATTGAGACAAAGTATAATTTTTCGTGTAACCTGGTTAGGTCAAAGGTCGTTATAATACATTTTTAATCTTTTTTATAGGGATTTTGTATGAAGAAAATTTTAGCACATACATTTTTGGTTTGTTGTGTTGGCGCAATGCTTTTTGTTTTAAGTGGGTGTGGGTGCGGATGCCAATGTTGTTCTTGCGTGAAAGATAAGGTTGCTGCAGATAAAAAAGCTTGCGATAGTACATGCGCGTGCTCATGTTGTCAACACTCGTGTTGTAAAGACCATAAAGCTGTTAAGGAGCAAAAGATGACAAAAAGTGAAAGACAAAAATCACAAACAGGGCTTGAGTGGGAAGTTATACAAGAGGGCAGTGGCGAAAGTCCTAAAGCGGGACAAACCGTTGTTGTGCATTACACCGGTTGGTTGAGTGATAATTGGCAACCAGGTAAAAAGTTTGATAGCTCTGTCGACAGAGGTCAAAAGTTTCAATTTATCATTGGCGTTAGTCAGGTCATAAAAGGTTGGGATGAAGGTGTAATGGACATGAAAAAAGGCGAAAAACGACGACTTTATATTCCTGCAAGCTTGGCCTATGGCGCAAGAGGTGCAGGAGGAGTTATTCCACCGAATGCAGATTTAATATTTGATGTAGAGCTTTTTGACATGTTCTAGATTTTATTAAAAAATGTAGTATGTTGGGCTGTAAGGAAATCCTTATAGCCCATTTTTTTTAAGGAGAAGTAGTAGTGGATAACATCGTTTTTGATTTTGATTATGCAAAAGCCTGTGTTACGTCTAATGAGATAAAAAAAATTGGTTCTCAACTTATTCCGGAAATAGAAAATATAAAAAAATCTTTGCCAAGTGGTTATGAAACAGATTATGCGAGTGTGCATGTACTGTCTGACGATCATATGCTTGAGTCTGTGACGTATCTTGTAAACAAGAAGAAAAAGTTACACATATCAACGTTGGTTGTCATAGGGATTGGCGGGTCAAACTTGGGAACAATAGCAATTCACAAAGCATTGCATGGAGACTTTCATAACAAAAAAAATCCAGACGTAAAAATTTATTTTGCAGATACGGTTGATGCAGATTATCTGAGTGACGTAATGTATTTGGTCGAAAAAGAATTATGCTCAGGAGAAAATGTTTTAATCAATGTGGTGACAAAGTCAGGAACGACGACAGAGACAATAGCTAATTTTGAAATATTTCTCAATCTTCTTAAAAAATATAAAACCGAAAAATATAACGATTACATTGTTGCAACAACAGATAAAGATTCTCCGTTGTGGGATTATGCGAAGAAACATGCTATTGACTGTCTTGAAATTCCCAAAAAAGTTGGTGGTCGGTATTCTGTTTTTTCTCCTGTAGGCTTGTTCCCTTTAGGTTTTTTGGGTGTTGACATAAAAAATCTATTGGCTGGTGCACGCAGCATATTGCAAGATTGTCTTGATGAACATATTAAAAAAAATCCTGCGATGGTAAGTGCTGCAATAAATTATATTCACTACAAGCAGGGCGCAAATGTACACGACATTTTTGTTTTTTCAAAATATCTAAGATCATTTGGGCAATGGTGTCGACAGTTGGTTGGCGAGAGTGTCGGGAAAAAATTTGATCGAGAAGGAAAAGAAGTTGCTGTTGGCGTTACGCCGACTGTTTCTGTTGGTACGGTTGATCTGCATTCGGTTGCTCAGTTGTATTTGGGAGGGCCTCAAGATAAATTTACGACGTTTGTTTCTGTGACTCCAAAGGCAGAAATATTTTTGCCCAAGATAGATGCCTTTGAAAAATTTGTTGAAAACATCCAAGGCAAGTCAGTATCGTTTATCATGGATTCCATTATCGGTGGCGTAAAAGCTGCTTATGCAAGCGACAAGCGCCCATTTGTATCGGTGCATATTCCGGGCGTTGAAGAAATCTATTTAGGGCAGTTGATGCAGTGGAAGATGTTGGAAATTATGTATCTGGGGTACCTGCTGCACGTAAATCCATTTGATCAACCTCAGGTTGAATTGTATAAAAAAGAAACGAGGAAGTTGTTAGAAAAATGAAGAGTTGTTCAATTGTTATTTTAGGGGCGACAGGAGATCTTGCAAAACGGCGATTAATCCCTGCGGTTTTTTCTCTTGTATCTCGAAATGTAATAGAAAAATTTATTTTAGTCGGTGCAGCAATTGATGATACCTCAATGGAAGATATTTTACACAATGCAAAAGAGTTTATAGAAAATTTTGATGAAAAAATATTTCAACAGGTTTTGAAGCATTCATACTATCAAAAACTTGATTTCAACGCTCAAAATGATTTTAGTAAATTAAGTTCCTATATCGATAAATTAGAAAAAGAACACAACTTAGATGGTAACAGATTGTTTTATATTGCAAGCATGCCATCTTTTTTTTGTGTCATAACGCAAAATTGTGCTTCGTCAGGGCTGGTTAAAAAAACATCTGAAGATGGCAAAGTTTGGCATCGTATTATTTACGAAAAGCCGTTTGGTCACGATTCAGTTTCAGCACAAGCAATTAACGATTGCATTGCAAAATCTTTTGATGAAAGTCAGATTTACCGGGTTGATCATTATCTGACAAAAGAGGTTGTCGGTAGTATTGCACTTGTGCGTTTTACCAACTGTGTTTTTGAACCGTTGTGGTCTAACCAATACATTGATCAAGTGAACATTGTTTTGGATGAAAAACTTTGCATCGAAGGGCGAGGGGCGTATTATGATAAATACGGTGCCATTCGCGATGTTGTTCAAAACCACATGCTCGAACTTCTTGCGTTAATCGCGATGGAGCCGCCACAAATGTTAACCGGTGATTACATTCGTGATGAAAGAGTAAAGGTTTTGCAAAACGTGGAATTTGAAGATGGGATCTTGGGGCAATATGAAGGATACAAACAAGAAGAACACATTGACAAAAATTCCCAGACAGAAACGTTTTCTTCTTTACTTTTTAAAGTAAACAATAACCGATGGCAGGGGGTTCCGTTTTATTTTAAAACTGGCAAATGTTTGGGTGCAAAAAAAACAGAGATTCAGATAAAATTTAAAAAAGTTGATTGTCTTTTGTTAAAAGGATGTCCAATTAAATCAAACTATCTGACCATTGGCATTTATCCGAAAGGGACATTTTATTTAAGCCTGAATACAAAAAAGCCTGGAATGTCAAACGAAATCATTCCAATTGAGATGGAATTTTGTCATAGTTGCCAGTTTAAAGAAATTACACCAGAGTCGTATGAGGTTATTTTTCAAGAGGCACTACAAGGAGAAAAATCTATTTCTGTAAGGTTTGATGAGATCGAATGCTTGTGGAAGATAGTCGACAAAATATACACCATGAACTTGCCGCTTTACGGCTACAAAAAAGGTTCAAGCGGGCCAAAAGAGGTTGTTGGTTTTTGTAAAAAGCATGGATTGAAAGTTAAAAAATGAAATTAGGCATTATTGGTTTGGGAAAGATGGGCAATGCAATTGCCTATCGTGTTATACGTGGCGGGTATCAGGTTGTCGGGTTTGATCTAAACGAACAAGCAAAAAAAGAAGCAGAAAAAATTGGCGTTGATGTTGTTTCTGATTTGGCGGATTTAGCAGAACGCGCAGACGTTATATGGCTAATGGTCCCAGTCGGTGACCGTTCGGTTGATGATTCTGTAGATGATACAATAGAAAAATTAATTCCCCATTTGGATGATGGTGATATTATTGTTGATGGTGGAAATAGTAATTTTAAGGATTCTGTAAAGCGTGCGCAAGAATTAGAAAAACATGGCATATACTTTCTTGATTGCGGAACATCCGGTGGTTTGCACGGTCGCGACCTTGGATTTTCTTTAATGGTCGGCGGTCAAAAAAAAGCGTACGATAAAATCGTTCCTCTTTTGCAAATTATTGCAATTAAAGATGGTTTTGGGTACATGGGCCCATCGGGTTCAGGCCACTACGTAAAAATGGTTCACAATGGCATTGAATACGCATTGTTGCAAGCTTATGCGCAGGGGTTTCATCTGCTCAAAGAAGGGGTGTATGAAAATTTAGATTTAGAAAAAATTTCTCAAGTGTGGAGAAATGGCTCAATTATCCGCTCATGGATTTTAGATCTTGTCCATGAAATTTATTCAGAAAAAATGGATTTTTCAAAGGTTGTCGGCTCAATTGCCGAAGGTGGCACTGGCCGCTGGGCCGTTGATGAAGCAAAAGAACAAAATATCCCATTGTCTGTTATTGAAGAATCTTTACGCATCAGAAAATGGTCACGAGAAACCGACGGCAACTATGCAACAAAACTTGTCGCGCTTTTGCGCAATAAATTCGGCGGGCATGAATTTAAAAAATTTGACTAGGTTTTTCAAAAAAGATTCGCCTGATTTTTTCAGGCGAATCTTTTTTAAAGTTTGGTTTTTTGATTAGCTTTTTCTTCCTGGGTGAAAGAATTTATCCCATTTTTCTCTAATTAGTTTTCGTGATTTCAAAATTTTATTTAGTTCTTCTATCATTTCGGAAAAAAGTTTTATCTTCTCCTCGAGAACCTGTATAGTTACTTCATTTTTTTCGATTTTCGAGAGGAAAACGTCTTTCTCTATGCCACTCCATATGCCTTTCGGGGCAGCCGGAATCATTCCTATTAGTTTTACTAGTGTTTGTCTGTTTCCAGAGACAATCAATCTATCAATTGTCTCTGTTAAATTCTTTTCAAGCTTTGCTAGGTCTCTCTGTATGGCCTCTGGTGAAACTCTTCCAAAGGTGTTACCAAATATTAAAAGGGTAAATGCTGTTGTGATAATAAATTTTTTCATTTTTTTTCCTTTAAATTATATTGCCTAGAAATTCTCACTTTAACTTTCTTTGGCTTTATTATTTTTGTTTTGGGCTTTATCGTTTGTCCATAAGATCTCCACTTTCCTTTTTTGTTTGTGTAGTCTGTGGCGTAACCTTTGTGGAATATTGTTACAAAATGTTTTTTTGTCCCACCTTCTTTTAAAAGTTTTCCATCTTGAGATGTAATCGCAAAACCAAAAGATCTTCCTCGTTTTATTTTTGCTTTTTCTCCTGGATTTAACGTTGCTGAGCCTTCTTCGGTGCGGAACTGTAGTGTTCTATCGGTTGCGTTGTACACTTGCCAGTATGTAAATCCTTTATCGTCGGAAGCTCTTGCTGTTTCAGGCTGTTTTTTATATCTGTGTGGGCATTTTTGATTGTATCGATATGGGTAATCGTACAGACCATGAATCCACCACAGCGGCCAGTGTTTTTTCCATAGGTGTGGCCGTCGCTTACAATTGTAGCTGTAATCGTGTCCTGGGTTGTGCATTTCTACTTTACGCGTTTCTATGCCTCTGTGGGCCAGAGATGATGCCGTGAAGATGAGCATTATTGCACACGAGAGTATCGATATTTTTCTTTTTGTTTTTATCATAACGACTCCTGTGGTTTAAAGCCCTTATCTTTTACCTTTTTTATTTTGAGTTAGCTTTTCCAGTCTCGCCATTCTCTTCTGCTGTTAGTTTTGTCTAGATAAAAATTGTTGCTCGCGTCTTGTGCTATCATGATGTAGTGTTCAGAAGTTTCATCTTTAAGAATAAGTTTTCCTCCTGGTGTTATTATAGCGTATTCAAATGATTCGCCCCTGTATATGCGGGCTGTTTCACCAGGTGAAAGCATTACAACTGAGCCATCATAAGAGCTGAATCTTAAAGGTCTATTAGTTCCGTTATAAACTTTCCAGTAAGTTCTTCCTTTGTCGTCACGGAGTCTGTCGTCAATCCAGTATGGTTCGCCAACAAATATAGGTCGTCTCCACCATAGTCCTCCTGTTCCCCACCAGTTTCTTCTCCATGGACCACGTCTCCAGCCTCTTCCGAACCACCATCTTCTTCTTCTCCATCCTGGTCTTCGGCCCCACCTTCTCCATCCTGGTCGGCCCCATCTTCTTCCAACTGCAACTCTTCTTCGGCCAAATCCTCTTCGTCCAAAGCCTCGGCCTCTAAAGCCGCCTCGACCACCTCTGAAGCCTCCTCGGCCAACACGACCGCCTCTAAAGCCGCCTCGACCACCTCTAAAGCCTCCTCGGCCGCCTCTTCTCATTGCATCACAGTTTAGTGCAAACAAAGATGCTACAATGAGAGTTGCGATTGTTAAAATTTTTATGTTTTTTATCTTCATTATCTACTCTCCTTTTTTTGTTTTTTAAAAAAATACTTTAGAAGTTACATTTACCGTCTTCTGCCTCTTCCTCGCCCTCTACCTCTAAAGTGTCCTCTGTGTCTGCCGCGGCCGTAAAAGTGTCTTCTACGTCCTCTGTAGTATCTGCCACGATATGGGTATAAATACCCTCTGCGACGGTATGGGTAGCCATAATACGGATATCCGTAATCGTCATAGTATGGATAACCGTAGTAGGGCCCTACTCCAACGCCGAAGCTAACGCCTCCTCGGCGTCCTCCAAAGCCAACGCCGAACCCAATGGCTTTCAGTTTGCTTGCAGTTGTAGCGAGCATTATGCCAAGAATCAATAGGCTAAGCAGGTTCTTTTTGTTTCTCATGCTAAAATCCTCCCTATTTTTAAATAGTCCATATCTCAGTCTTCTCAGTCAAATATTAACAAATTGCAAATAATAAAATCAAGAAATTTTGCGAAAAAGGGTTGTTTTTAAGGGGTTTATTGCTTCAGGAGGTGATAATGCCTTTTGTGGAATGATTAAAAAGAAAGTAGTAAGAAGGGGGTTTTTAGCTCATTTTCCTAGAGCCTTGCTTATTTTTTGTCCGAACGTTTCAGCTGCGCTTGGATCTGTTGCAGTAACGATATTGCCATCAATGACGCATTTTTCTTTGATGTAAATTGCTTTGTGTTTTGATAAAATTTCTGTAAGCTCATCATCTCCGTCCCATCCGGTTACTTTTTTGCCTTCCAAAACTCCTGCTTTTGCCAGTATTCTTGTGGATATGCAAATTGAGCCGAACGGTTTTTTAAGCTCTGCAGCTTTTTTGATAATTTTGTATGTTGTTTCGTTGTCAAGGTTTTCCAGAGCGCCTGGGCCACCTATGACAAATATTCCTGCATAATCTTGCACATTGACTTGATCTGTTGTGACATCAACGTTTGTTGTTTTGCCATCCTTGTCTGTTGCTGTTCCTGGTTTGTTGCTTGCAGTTAAAACTTTTATTCCTTTGTTCTCTAAAATCTTTTTGGGGACAGAATATTCAATTGGTTGAAAGCCTTGACTTGCTACGATCAGTAGTACTGGAAGTGTGTTCATTTTTTTCTCCAGATTTTTTATTGGTTGCACTCTTTTTACATTTTGCAGAATAAATTTTTAGATTTTCGTTGTCAATGTTGCATGTTACACAAAGGGCAGGGTAGGTTGTCTCGTTATATTTGATGTTCTCTTTGAGCGGCTCTATGAGAATTTTTATGCTTTCTGATATATCAATGGAATTTCTAGAAAAGCCTATACGATACATCATAACGCTTCTTTTGGTAATTTCGTTTTTTAGCATAAAAAAACTTATTGCGGTACTCTTTTTCATCTGACCAAAAAAGCAGATAATGTGTAAGTTTTTTACTTTCATTGCTGTTATAAGTTTTTTCAGAGCATCAAACGTTATTTTGCCCGGTTGCATTACGACTACGTGTTCAATGCAGTTGCTGCCGCATGATTTTATTATTTCTGGAATGAGTGTGTATTCTACCCAGGAGGTCGCTGATATTCGTCTGCCTATAAATCCAGGGTCTATCACCACTGTTTTTCCATTTTCGTGTACTAGTGTTACATTTCCGCCGTTGCATGCGATGTTTTTTATTACTCTGGAAGGGCGATTGATGAGTTTTAGATACGTGCAAGATAGTGCGAACAGGAGAAAAAGAAACAACACGCTTTTTCTTAACGAATTTATTTTCCTGTGTGTCAGAGTGGTAATCGTCAAAAGGGGTACGGCGATGACGAATAAAATCGGTGGTTTTGAAAATCCGATAAGAAATGTGTTGTTAAAATCTGGGATAAGATAAAGCCATGCATGTGTGATTTTTTCAAGAAAATAAATGATAAAACCGTTAGGGATATACAAGATTTCTGCAAAAAAAAGTAAAGACGAAAGCAATAAAAAGGCTACAAAAACGGGTGTGAAAATAATATTGCCCAGTGGTGATAGCATCGATATTGCAAACCCCCAACTTGGCAGTATTACAAGCAATACCAGAGATATCACAAGTTGTACTTGCAAAAATCTCATAAAATAGTTCACTACTGGTCCGATATAGCTCTTAAGAGTTAAGACGGATTGGCTTATTTGCTTTAAGATTAGGTCTTTCATAGGCTCTAGGATAGCGCCAATTAACTTTTTTGTCATTTTTATTGTGTTTTGTTTTCAGTTTGTATTAATATGAGGGTGAGTAAAAATTGGTAATTGGGCTTGATTTGTTTAGTATCTGCAAAGGAGGAATTTCTATGAAACCATTTAAAAATTTTAAAGAGAGATGGAAAAATTTAATGAATTCTGCTCAAAAAAAGTTATCTCGCGGTGCAGACAGTATCAATAAGATTATTTCTTGGGCCAGAAAGGACAATTGGAGGCGTAAACAAAAGGTTAAAAAGTAAAGTGAGAAAGATTAAGCAACTCTTGGTTGAAACACTGTTGATCTGAGGTTGGTTGTTTCTAGTAACAATAAGCTAATGGTAACAATAAGCAGTTTTAAGGAGGAAAGCTGTGAATAATTTTTACGAAGCAATTAAAGTGTGTGTTGTGGCACTGGTCTTGATGTTTTTTGCATCAAATAATTGTATGCCAAAAACAGTTAGAATCTTTGATATTGAAACAGCTAAAGAAAAGATAGCTTTAGGTGGTTACAGGTATGTTAATGCCGTAGCTTTTAATCCTCGTGGAACCAGGCTTGCAATTCCTGGTGGGCTTGATGGTAAAGTTAAAATTTTTGATACTAGTAATTGGAAACTTTTACAAACGTTAAGTGGGCACAATAAAAAGATCCGGGCTTTAGCATTTAATAGGAGCGGGGCAATAATGGCTTGCGCGTCAGATGACAAAACAATTAGGATTTGGGATACCAAAAATTGGAAGTGCCTAAAGACCTTAATAGGTCATGATAATTTGGTGTTATCATTGGAATTTAGCCACGATGGTACAAAGCTAGTTTCTGGATCAAAGAAAAATATTCTTAAAGTCTGGGATACCAAAAAATGGAGCTGTGTAAATACTTTAAGTGTGTCTTCTGAGAAGTTTTGTAGCTTAGATATTCAATCCTTAAAATTTAGCCCTAAAGAGCCAAATCTTTTGGCTATTGGTTTAATAAGGCATTATACCTATCCTAGGGCAGCGGTGCGTGCGTCATCGAACTAGAGCAACGCGAATTAGATAATTCTTTTTTTCGAAATAAAAAATTGCCTTTGCATGTTTTACGTGCTCAGGCAGTTTTTTGTTTTCAAAATTGTACTTATTTTTATGTTTTGCTAAGCTTTAAAGGTGTTTTTTGTTATCCCATAAAAATTTTTATAGTTGTTAGTTAAAATTCAAGGATTATTATTATGTTTAAAAAATTTGCATCCGTATTTTTGGGCTGCTCATTACTTGTATCGCCTGTTAAGTCATATTTTGAGTTTCGTTTTTTGGCTCCTGATCATGGGGTAAGAAGAGTTTTGAGAATTGTTGTTGGTGTTGGTCTATCTGCGTATTGTGCAGAACGTGGATTTGAGGCGATAAGATTATTCAGGAGTTACGTTAATGGCAGGTCAAAAGGTCTTGCAAATGGTAAAAAATTCTGGAAGGGTTTTGAATTTTTTATTAAATCTATAGCCTCATTTATTGCCGCAAAAAAGGTTTTTAAGTCCGTTAGCGGGAGTTAACCGGGGTAGTCTAATTACTCTAAAGCAAATTTTTGTAATAAATTATTTCCTATGTA
>Ga0180433_10006003_pt1 | contig 16136 bp, 10 predicted proteins | sample SS_ome_8_FD_132980 | JGI IMG/M metagenome (GOLD analysis project Ga0180433, IMG submission 132980) | Hypersaline lake sediment archaeal communities from the Salton Sea, California, USA - SS_1_D_1 metaG | ecosystem: Environmental > Aquatic > Non-marine Saline and Alkaline > Hypersaline >... | reverse complement strand
GAGCGAATTACGCTGGGCCTGTTTTTTCGAGCGTCTGCCCATGGGATCGATCTCGGTATCAGTTCGCGGCGGCTGAGTCCGTTGTCGAAACGGATTGCGCCGCAGCCCAATCAATGACCTGACATGGGCTCAGTTTACTCAGAAAGCTCGCGGAGGCCAATCGCCAAGCGGCTTTGGGGGCATGTGAGGCTTGTTGCCCGCGTGACCTTCGAATGGTGTCCAGCAGCGATTGACGCCGGGCTGGCATGCTTGGAAGGATGAACTTGAATCTTATCTGGCATGCCCGCTTGTTCTACGTTACATTAATCAATACGGGTGTACGAGACGTGCGTCGGTATTGGCCAGTATGAGCAGGTTGGCAACTGAAGGCGTTTCCAGAAAATATATGTCAACAACATGTGGAGGAGGCACGAATGGCTGTTCAAGATCCCAGTCCCCAAGGTTCGGTCGCTCCCGTGATTTTGCGCTCATGGCCCAAAGTCGTCATGATGATGCCGACGCTTTTTATGGCGATTATTTGCGGCATGGCGATGGTGTTCTTTGACAGGCCTGCGCCGGATGCCGAGTTCAACCATGTTCACCTGTTGAACCTCGTCTTTCTGCTTGTCTTAGCGTTCAATCTCATCATCCTCCTTTATGATCTGAGTTTGCGCGGGTTCCTGATTGTTGTTTTGTTAGTCGTGTCGTTAGTTCTGGCGGTTTTTTTGTTGGACCGTTCGGGCGGGCTCTGGCAGGCGCTTGGCAGGGCTTTTGGTCGGCGTGTTTACGCGAATTCTGCCTTCTATTTTCTCCTCGCATTGATCCTCCTCTTCAATATGGTGATCGCCTGGGTGATTACACGGTTTCAGTATTGGGTGGTCGATCACAATGAGATCATTATTCATCGTGGCCTCATGCAAGAGCAGGAACGCCACCCAACGAACCGAGCCCGATTCACCATGCAGATTGACGATATTATTGAATACGGCCTTTTCGGCAGCGGAAATCTCGTTTTCACGTTCGGCGACGAGAAGAAAGAACACCACCTGACCACGGTTTTGCGTATCCGCAGTAAGGCCGAGCAGCTGGACAGGTTGCTGGGGCGTTTGGCGGTTACGCACCAGTGAGATCAACGGCCAGCCACTTTCGGTTGGTGGCTCGTGTGCTTTACAACGAGTGGACCGGTTGAGGCAAGTCGTCCGTGACGGTCCTTTGTTGGGACTGTTCGCCGTCGTGTGTGAATAGGACCATTTCGTCGTTGATTTGAGCCTGCAAATGAACCGGACGCCCCCAGATTTCCTGCACCTTTGTAAGTGTGTCCGTCGCATATTTGATCTGAAGATCCACGCCGTTGTGTTTGTGGGCAAGGTAGAGTTCCCCGCGATTGGCGTAGTTGCCATCCACCACGTAGATATAAGGCCGGTTGTGATTGCTGAGTGAAAACAGCAGCTGCTTTTTGATCTTGTCGAAATCGCGATCAACGACCACCATGCGCCGGGTTGAAGGATCATAACGGTAGTGATAGAGCTTGTGTTTGTCGACAAACTCGGGCGTGAGAAATTCATCAATAAACGTCACGTCGTTGTAGATCCGGCGAACCTGGAAAATTTTCTCCCGTCCAGCCGACTCTTTTCCCGTCACCCGTTCAGGTCTTTTGCGTCCTTTGCCCCAACGACGGCGCGCTTCCATGTCCGTAAGTTCTTCGTATTCGCGCCCGTAGCGCCCGAGGTCCCATCGTTCCTCGATGTCGCGAATAAGTTCCACGCCCAGTTTGTAAGGATTGAGTCGGCCCGGAGAGCTGGCGACCGTTCCTGCGTGATGTTCGCAGTACGTGATCAGCTCATCATCCTGCAGGCAATAGCGGGTCATGACCGTCGAGTGCCAGTAAGTCGCCCAGCCCTCGTTCATGATTTTTGTTTGACCCTGCGGGGCAAAATAATAAGCTTCTTCGCGAACCATCGACAGGATGTCCGCCTGCCAGTCTTCAAGCTGAGCATGCTGCATGAGGTACAACAGGACATCCCGCAACGGATTTTGGGGTTCGGCGCGTTTGCGTTTCAGATGGTCGGCCCGCAGACGACGTCGCTGCGCATCCAAGCGCTCGGGCGGATTAATGAACCGATCCATGTAGCTCTTGGATGGGTATTTGACGACTTGGCGATCAATGTCGCGATCGTTTTCTTGGGGTACGGGGCCTGAGGTCGTGCGGCGCATGAAAAGTGAGTGCGGGTCGATCAAATCTTCCAGGGATAAACAGGTATCGAGGAACTTCTCGACGGCCTCAAAACCGAATCGATCCACGTACCGCCGAATACGGGTAGCGTGGTTTGCCATTTCGTCCAGCATCTTCCGGTTGGTGTGTTCGAACCACACGTTGTTCTTGAAGAAGTCGGCGTGGGCGTAGACATGGGCGATGACGGTCTTGTGATCGACGGGTTGGTTGTCGCGCAGCAGATAGGCATAACATGGGTTCGTATTGATGACCATTTCATAGATTCGGGATAGCCCATAGCTGTGCTGCTTGCGTAGCCGCTCGTATTCCATGCCGTAACGCCAGTGCGGATACCGTTGAGGAAAACCGCCGTAGGCGGCCACTTGGTTCATTTCGTCAAAGTCGAGCAGCTCAAAAATCGTTTCATAAAAATCGAGACCTTCCTCGCGCGCGTACGCCGCAATGGTTTTGACCTGTTTGGCAATGTCGGAAGGTAACTTACTTGGCATAACGACGATCCACCTGTCTCCGTCGGGCTGTCGGACGGCCGATTGGCATTCCTATTTGCCGGGCGAGAAAAACGTCTTGATGCTGTCGTAGATATCGTCTTTGGTGTTGACGCGCGTGGTGATGAGTGTGTCCTCCTCGCCCAGTTGTTCCAAGAGTACATTGATGAAATTCCCGCTGCCATAGGCACTTGCGACCTGGCAGTAACCGAAGAGGTTCAGCGACGGAAGCAGGTGATCGACCAGGAGCCGGCAACACTCGCGGTTGTCCGATTCGCTGCTGTTGTCGCCGTCTGAAAAGTGGAACAGGTAAATGTTCCATTCGTTCGCGTTGTAGCGAGCCCCGATAAGATCCCGCGCGCATTTGAAGGCGCTGCTGATTTTGGTGCCGCCGTCTTCGCGTAGGTGAAAGAATGTATGGCGATCCACCTCGGTCGCACGAACATCGTGGACGATATACCGACACTCGACGCCCTCGTAGTTGCGCCGCAACCAGGCGTCGATCCAAAAAGCTTCGAGCCGCACGAGTTCTTTTTGTTCGTCGCCCATCGAGCCGGAAACGTCCATCATATAGATGATGACGGCATTGGATTGAGGTTGTTGTACGGTGCGCCAACTGCGGTAGACCTTGTCCCGGCGTTCGAAGATGATCCGCGGGTTGTTGGGATTGTAGGTGCCACTGATAATCTGCCGGCGTAGGGCTCGCCGAAAGGTCCGCTTGAAATGGCGCAGCGATTCTGGGCCCGCTTGCCGAATCCCGCTGTAGCGGTCTTTTTGTGTCGTGATCTCGTGTCGGCCTTTCGGCTTGATGCGCGGGAGTTGCAGTTCTTCACCTAGGATGTCGGCCAACTCGTCGAGTGTGATGTCCACTTCGAGAATGTGGTTGCCCGGTTCCGTTCCACCGGGGCCGATGCCTTCACCGTCCGCATCGACACCATCGCCGGGTTTGGCATCGCCGACGCCGACCCCGGAATCATCGTTGCTGCCGTAGCGGAACGAAGGTAAGTCGATACTCGGAATCGGAATGCTGACAATGTACTTGCCTTCTTTGCCGATGAGTTCGCCGCGGGTCAAGAAGCGGCGAAGGTCTTCGCGTATTTTTCCCTTGACGATATGTCGAAATCGCTGATGGTCTTTGTGGATTTTAAGTAGCATGATCGGCTACTCCGACCTGCGCCCACCGAACTCGAAAAATACCCGATTGCCGCTCGCCCCTGAGTCTGGCCATCACTCCTCTTGTTTGCTGTCGCCCCTGGCAAAGATGCTGGCGACGTAGTTCAAGACATCCGTCGCACTGGTTTCGTTGTACCCGAAGTACTTGATGAGTCTTTGTTTGACCACGTCAATCTTGGCTTGCGTCTGGTCGTCCACCACACCGCTGACGACGTTCTTCAGTTTGATGGTGTCACGCTGGTCCTCGAAAAGTTTGAGTTCAAGCGCTTTCTGCAATCGTGCGTTCGTAAAGTACTCGAATTTTTTGCCGTCCAGCGCCAGCGATCCGATGTAGTTCATGATTTCCTGGCGAAAGTCATCCTTGCGTGAATCTGGGATGTCGATCTTTTCTTCGATCGACCGCATGAGGCGCTCGTCGGGCTCTTCGTCTTTGCCCGTGTACTTGTTACGTACTTTCTCACGTTGCGTGTAGGCACGGACGTTTTCAATGTAGTTGGCACAAAGCCTCTTGATCGCATCTTCGTCGGCACTGATCGCTCTTTGCACTTCGCCTTTGACGATGTCCTCGTACTCTTCGCGGACGACATTGAGCAGCTCGCGGTAGTGCTTTTTCATCTCTTCGTCCGAGATCAAGCTGTGATGTTGCAAGCCCGATTCCAACTCGTTCATCAGCATAAACGGATTGACGGTTTTGTCCTGCATGGTTTGATCCGAGACGAGGCAGTTGGAAATCTTGTCCTGGATGTAACGCGGACTGATGCCCTGCATCCCTTCGCGCGGCGCTTCCTCACGAAGTTCCTTGACCGAGTCCTCGGTGAAACCCGCCACACTTTTCCCATTGTAGAGTTTAAGCTTCTGAAGGAGCGTCAAACCTGCTTTCTTGGGGGGGCGAAGGCGTGTCAGCGTGGCCCACATGGCGGCTACTTCGATCGTATGCGGCGCGATGTGAATGCCACGAATCCGCTCTTTGTTGAAGTCTTTTTCGTAGATTTTGATTTCGTCGGACAACCGGATGTTGTAGGGGATGTCGATCTTGATCGTCCGGTCGCGGAACGCTTCCATCAGTTCGTTATTCTGGAGCTTCTTGTATTCGGGTTCGTTCGTGTGCCCAACGATCACCTCATCGATGCACGTCTGGGCGAACTTTTTCGGCTTGATCACATGCTCCTGTGAGGCTCCCAAGAGGTCGTACAAGAAGGCGACATCGAGCTTGAGGACTTCGATAAACTCAATAAGCCCTCGATTCGCGATGTTGAGCTCACCATCGAAGTTGAAGGCGCGCGGGTCGCTATCGGAGCCGTATTCCGCAATCTTGCGGTAGTTGATGTCGCCCGTCAGTTCTGTGCTATCCTGGTTCTTTTCATCCTTGGGTTGGAACGTACCGATTCCCCGGCGGTCCTTCTCCGACAGGATGATACGCCGCACGACAATGTGATCCATGACCTTTCGCCAATTTCCGTCATAGGCGAAGAGTAAGTCGTTGTAGTTTTTGCGGCAAAAGGGGTCGAGGTCGCCATCGATTCGAATGTCCTGGCCTTCAGATTGTTCCCGATTGATCGCGTCAAGGACAGCTGCGCGTGACTCCGGTGGGATAAGTTTCATCGGTTCTTCGTGCATGGGGCACGGATGAAGGGTCGTTTGCCCATTTCCATCCTCGAGTTTCCAAGCAAAGCTATAAAACGCACCTTCGTCCAGTTTCGAGTAGTACTCGAGTCCCTTCTTGAGAAGCCGGGTGATCGTGCTCTTACTCGAGCCGACCGGTCCGTGTAGGAGTAAGATTCGGCGGTCGGTGCCGTAGCCGTGAGCGGCCGACTTGAAGAAGTCAACCAGATGCATCAAGGCCCGATCCAAACCAAAGATCGCATCTTTGCCTTTGTCGAGGGGGTCGCGGAAGAAATGGTATCGAATGTAATCTTCTTTTAAGTGAGTGTATCGCTCCGAACCGAAATACAAGATCATGTCATAGATGCGCTGAAACGCGTTTCGTGCCACGGCGGAATGCTCGGTGACAAGTTGAAGGTAGTCATCGAATGTCCCCTCCCAGTGTTGATTGAGAAAGCTTTGTTGATCGAGGTTCTTTTCAACGATGGATAGAATGGCATCTTTGTCCGGCATGATCGCACACCCCATTTAAAAAGCGACCTATCTCCCTGGGTCAGGTTCCGAACGGTATTGACCTGCGGTAAAGATCGAGACGATCTTTTCAATCCATCCCCGACGCCCGCCTCCGCATTGAACGTATTTTCTCACTCCTGCGGTTGCAGGTTGCAAATGCATTTTAACGCCTGCCCACCTCATGATAGGTTATGTTATTGGGCAAGTCAAAGTAAGATTGGCGTAAGTATTTATACAACAGTGACTTATGTTGATTTCGGCCAACCCCCAAACAGGGACCCATTCGGTGATCGCTTTGCGGATGGTCCATGATGAGTAAGGGATCAAAACCGTATCGCGGTTCGCGGGGATGTTGTCGTCGAAGTGGTTGTGACGCCGAGGAGGCATCGGATGATCGTAGGGCAGCGAGAGCTACGCTGTTACTCCACTTTTAGTGGGGCATCAGTTGCTCAAGAAGCGACGTGTCGTACGGAAAAGCAATCGAGATGGGTACCTTGCCATAAGGCTGTTTTTGCGACGAACGTGGTAATCTCGCAGTGGCTGAAACGGCTCGCGTCCATGATTTGATGCAGCTCGGGTTTCGTTATAGAGAAGGAGGCCCACCGCTTTTGTGTATGCGATCAAAGTGCTTTGATGAGGATGTCTAGTACTTCGGTGGTCGTCTCGGCGATGTGTAGGTGGTTGCTGGTTTTGGGTCTTGCGCGTGTCAACTGATCGACGAGTGGTCGCCAAAAGTCACCGACGACGATGATGGGTCTGGGATCGATGAGTTTTTTACAGACCGATTCCCAGACGATGGCGAGCTCGGTGAGGGTTCCGGTTCCACCTTCGAGGACCACATAGCCGGCTGACATACGCATCATGGCGTCAATTCGGGCGTAGAGATCGTCGTGGGGAATTTCGTGATCGATGTATCGGTTGGCTTTGAGGGGTTTGTTGCGAGACCCGCTGAAGATGGTGCAAGTCACGCCGATGGTTGTTCCTCCGGCATCCTTGGCTCCTTTGGCGCTGGCCCGCATGGTTCCGTCGTATCCTCCGTTGCAGATCGTGTACCCGGCCCGGGCGAGGGAATGTCCGATGGCGTAGGCTTGCTCGTAGAGCGGTTGGCCTTTCTTGGCGGCATAGCTGCCGAAGATGCAGATGATGGGTTGCCCGTTGACTTGGCCGTTCAGGAGATTATCCGTTGACTTTGTCAATGATTGCTCCCCTATGTTGTTTCCATCTGTCTTGTCTGTGTTCACCCTTGCCTGTGTCCGCCGCGGATGGTGGCTGGCTCCAGCCAGTCAGAACCTGATCCACGATGGGCAGAAGCGCTATCGCCTCGCAAGGGTGGACAGGATTTCTTCCCCCCGTCGGTCCAGCGATGGGGCAGGGCGGAGCTGACTGCGATTGTAGCCTGTCGCGTCCGTTAAGCGAAGCGGCCTGCTGTTTTGCCATGATGAAGACCGGGATTGACAAGACAGCGAGCGGTTTGTGCTGTACAATCACAGCCATGCTGACGCCGGCGCGGTCGAGTAGTGCGGTCGGCAGTGTAGTTTGTTCGTGGATTATCGTTAATCGAGTCAAGTCGAGAGTCACGTAAGTCAGTTTGTCAGTCAGGGAGGGCTGGTCATGCTTTCAAGACATCGATGGATTTGTGTTGTGTTGGGATGTTTGGTTCTTTGGGGCGGATGCCAAGAGCCGGAAGAACCTATTCTTGCAGGGCCGGAGGAACAGCCCGACTACTACAAACCGCTTCCGCCAGGTGAACGGGCATTGGTCAAGTTGACCGATCCGAGCACTTTCCCCGACTTCAGCGAAGGATTCTATCGCAAGACGAATATCGAGCAGGCTGCGCTCTATAGTCTCGAGTATCTTAGTAAGCCGTCGTCGAAGCAGTTCTTCCCGTATGGCGAGATTACGCATGATCGCGTGGTTGCGAGTATCAAAGCGTTTATCGACGTGATCCAATCGGCGCAATCGGCAGAAGAACTGGATGCGACCCTCAAAGAGCGGTTTGACATTTACCAATCGCGCGGATGCGATGAGCAGGGAACCGTGTTGTTCACCGGTTACTATCGTCCGATCTTCGATGCCCGACTCGAGTCCGATCAAACCTTCCGTTATCCACTTTACAAAAAGCCCGCCGATCTTTACCAGGATCCGATATCGCGGAAGTACGGCCGGCAGGGGGGAGGCCCTTATCGGGCGCGATCGGAAATCGAGAACGGGGCGTTGGCGGGCAAAGGTTTGGAGCTCTGTTATCTGAGTGACCGGTTTGAGACCTATATTATTACCGTGCAGGGGTCGGCTCGTTTACGTCTTCAAGACGGCAGCTTCTTCGATATTGGCTACGGCGGTGACAACGGACACGAATACAGCTCGATTGGGCAATCTTTGGTCGACCGCGAAATGATTACGCCGCGTGACCTTTCGCTACAAGGACTGATTCGTTTCTTCAAGGAGCATCCTGAGGAGCTGGACCAAACTTTGGCGATCAATAAACGCTATGTGTTCTTCACGCCTCGCCGTGGTGGACCCTTCGGCAGTTTGAATGTACCGGTGACGCCTTTCCGGACGATCGCGACCGACAAGGAAGTTTATCCACGTGCTTGTGTGTCATTTCTCAGCACGGTGTTGCCCGCGTTAGGGGCGAATGGGCGCATCAGCAAGCACGCGTATGCAGGCTTCGCGATGGATCAGGATACGGGGGGTGCCATTCGGGCGGCAGGACGATCCGACATCTTTTTGGGGACCGGCCCCGACGTAGGCGAACTGGCAGGTCGTACGTTCTCCGAAGGTAAGCTCTATTACATCTTTGTCAAAGAGTAGCGTTAATCGAGTCGCTTCATGTGTCGTACTGACAGAGGATGCACCTTCGCATGAGTCAGGATGCGGCCCCGGCCGGATTGGCCGCTGCTTCGGTTAATGCGCTACTGTTGGGTCTGCCGGACGCGACCCAGCTCCGAATGGAATTGAGCGTTTGAGCCCATTTGCTTGACAGACGACGGTGCAGGAACACGTGGTACAGGGAATCGATCGCCTCAATCAGGTCGCGGAGGTGATCGATTCGCTCCTCGAAGACGACGCGTGGACTGTTGGCACCTTCCGGTGGCGGCAAGACGACGCTACTGAGGTGCATGACATCGCCACGAACGGCGAGGCTGAAGGCTTGGCCGTTTGATGCAACCTGCAGGCCTACGCGGATGGGGCGTTTGCCGCCAGCCAGAGCCACCGTGGCTTCTGTCGATCGCGAGGGCGCGTCGGTGGTAATGGCCACGGAGCCGGTGAGCTTGAAGGCGCACTCCAGTTGAAGCGACTTTTCGAAAAGCACGGTGACAGCATGTCCGAGTCGCGTCACGATTTCGGGTGATTGGACGTGCGACGCATACCAGAGCCAAGTTAGCCATTCTGTTCCGAGAAAGTCCTTGCTGCGCCCTTCCGTGAAAGCGGCGGGGTCGCCCTCGAGGTCAGCGCCTTCCGGTGGGTTGATGAAAAAGGCGGGTTTGCAGTCATCGAAGGCTCGAGTTTCCCCGGCAAGGGCCGACCATCGCATGGCCAATTCACCGGAAGAGGCGGGCACGAGAGCCAGGTCGAACGTTTCCCGAAACAGCAGGATGAGCTGGTCTGCGACGGCCGTACTCGTTGTTCCGAGGTAGAGTTCGTTTCGCTTCAGATCCCAGAATACCGGGACTTGTTTCATACGGCGGAATGCCCCGGATCGCGCTTCAGCATCCGCACGCGAAAGGGCTTGCTCCCGGGCTTCGCGGCGCTGTGCTTTTGACAGGAATTCCCGGCCGCTGGCTTCGAGCATGGTCTGCTCGTTCATTTTCTGATAGCTGCGAACGAGTTCGGTGGAGGGCTTATTCGTGTCGATCCGCAAGCCGAAATGAGCACCATCCGCCACCGCGTTTTTCGCGAAATCGAATTGAGTATCGAGAACGTGTTCGCCGGTGGTCCAGCCTATTTCTGTGTGGTCAGCGGTTCGGATGCTGTCTGCCCCGATGGCCCGTGAGGCCAACTGTTCGAGTAGAGGCTCATCGACCTGTTGGGGGACGTTACCTTGAACGAAGAAACGCTTGAACGTCACTGCACCGCTTGCAAAGGCCATGGATAGGCAACTCCTGACTGAATGGTTTGGGCCGACGATCTTTTATGGGCTTCTTGCCGGTCGGTCCGCTGTCCGATTTGCGTAACGAGCACTTCGGCGATTGCCCATGATCGTACGCACCGACCTACGTGCGTCAAACCTACGTGACGATGGGCGAAAGTTGCACCTGTGAGTTTTTGCGGCGGGTGCCGAGTCATCGGGTTACAGATGTCTTGTGTACGGAGAAGACTGGCTTTGTAGCCGCGGCGATCACTTTCCTGGAGGACTGTCCGTGACGGGACTGGAAATGATTGCAGATCGGCCGTGAGTGCCGATTGGGTTGGTTGAGACGGTGCCGATGTGGTACGCGTCGCGAATCGCTATAATCGGCCATTGGCTTTGATGGTGGCAAGTGCGTTTAGTGGAGTGAGGATTGATTCATGGGGCGGTGGCAAGGCATTTTTTTGGATTTCTACGGCACGTTGGCCAGTGGTGATCTCCTGGCGGTGGAGTCGGTTTGTCAGCGGGTTATTGACGACTACGGGGTTGATGCCCAAGCATCCCACTTGGCTGTCCAATGGGGGCACCGCTACTTTGCTGCGATAGAGGCCATTGATGGGGGCGGTTTCCGGTCTCTGCGTGAAATCGAGCATGACACGCTTGTTGAAACGGTGGCTCCGCTTGCGGGTCGGATCGACGCGAAACCGTACATTGACGACCTGAATCAGTATCTACTCCAGCCCACGTTGTACGATGAAGTACGCGAAGTGCTTGAGCAGTTGGCGCTGCCCGTGTGTATTGTCAGCAATGCCGATGAATGCGAACTTCAGGGGGCACTGGCTCACCATGGGCTTCAATTCGACCATGTCGTTAGTTCAGAATTGGCCAGAAGTTATAAGCCCGACCACCGCATTTTTGAGACGGCACTGGAGTTGACGGGGTGGCCGCCGGAGCGTGTGATTCACGTGGGTGACTCGCTGCATAGCGACGTCGGGGGGGCTCGGCGAGTGGGCATTTCGGCTGCCTGGGTGAGTCGTGCCGAGAGGATCAGCGATATCGGTACGGAGAAACCTGACTTTACCTGGCCAGACTTACGCCCGTTGCTCACTTTACAAGACTGAAGGGTGTGCCTCAGGAGCAGGACGCAGTGTGATGGGCTCGTGAATTACACTTTCGCTTTGATAGTTGGTGTATCGCTCGCTCGGAAGGGACGATTCGCACGATTACCTGCTTTGATCGGCATATTATCGACGAATTTTACTTGTTTTGATTGTCGATGTGGATTAATATTTAACAGGTTAGAACATTTGCCGCGTTATTTTTCCCCACCGACTACGCATGACAGTTGCGAGGGCTGGTATCATGCGATTCCGCCTTACGATTCAGAAAATCATCTGTCTGGCAGTCGGGTTTTTGATGGTGGCGGGGGATTGGGCTGTTCTTGAGGCTGGAAGGTCGGCCCGGTCAACCACGTCTCATCGCTCATCGGCACGTAGCTTTGGGCGGTCGATCAGCTCAGCCGGACGGGTTGTGCGGTCATCGTCCCGTGCGAGGCCTTCTGTGTCCCGGCGTGCTGCTCCTCGAAGCGTTTCCCGGCGTACGAGTTCGTCAGGTAGTCGATCGGTCGCCAGGAGTCGATCGCGAGCGAGCAGCTCTGGTACCAGGGTCATCGTGCCGAGGTCATCGGCTTCTTCGTCGGTGGGTCGCGCTTCGTCGCGAGGCGCGGTGGGCAGGTCACGCAGCAACTCCGTTGTACCGTCGAGGCCATTCGGACGTGCCTTGGTCAATGACACCCGACGTGCATCCACTCCATCGGTTGCGTCTTCTGGGTCTGTACGTACTGGTTTTTCGCCACGCACTGGAACGCCCAGTGGATACAGGCAGCCGGTACGCGTGGCTCGACGTCCGAATGCTGTGGCAACATCCTCTGGCCGTATGGGCACACGTCAAACGGGTTCGGCATTCGTCCGGCCTCGGGGGATACAGTCGCCGACGCGATCGCATGGCTCGGTCTTTATTGGATCGCCACCACGTTCAGGGCATTATGCGTCTTCGCGGCATGGGGCCGTGAGACATGGTTCGAATGCTGTTGCAATCCAGCAAGAAGCCAACAGAGTAAGAACGAGTTTATCGCGGCGTGGCTATGGTGTGCGATCGTCCACATTGCATCGGCCCCACGGCAAACACGATCGAGGCCCTTATTGGCGTCATCATGGCTATAGGAGTGGTTGCCGGCGGTATGGTTATCACGACTATTCGAGCTGTTCATCCGTTCTGGGTTTCGGTTTCTATTCAGCCTACCCGGTGGGTGTCGTGTATCCCAGCTATCCTGCTTATTCTTCAGCGACCTATGTTGTTTCGCCGTCGGTGGTCAGTGGCTACTACGGCTCGTCTGTTCTGAGTACACCTGTTTTCACTGATGAAGTAGATACGGCCCCGATCGTTTATCGGTCGTCCGAAAGCGATCAGGTTTTGGAACGTGGTGGTTCGGGTGAGACACTTCAACCGCTCCTTCGGGACGAGACGCAAGGTCGCAGTGATACGCCAGCCGACGTGCCGGACGCGAAGTTGAACCGCTGGATGATGGAAGGGGCTGAGGCTTTCGGCAGGGGGCGGTACAACGATGCTGCGTTGTCGTTCCTTCGGGTCGCGATGGCTGACCCTTCGAATGCCGATGGAACGTTGGCATATGCCGTCGCTCGTTTTGCCACGGGTAACTATGGCGTTGCGGCACTGGCCGTTCGGCGGGGTGTTTTGAGCTACCCGGAGGTCGTGAATGTCGATTTCGACATCCGCGATCGCTACGACGAGAGGGGTGACTTCGATCGACAATTACGCCGGTTGGAGGAGTTCGTTCGAACCCGTCCGGATTCAGCCGACAGTTGGTTGGTTCTTGGCTTCGTTCGTTACTTCACGGGGCAGCGGGAACTGGCACAACGGACATTCGAAGTATTGCAGCGGCAGTCGGCGGAGGATGCCGAGCTGGCAGACCTATTTCTCGATGCCGTACGCCGTGGCGACGAACAGCCGGCGAGTGGGCCGGTTCACGATGAAGGATGAAAGCGGCGTCTTTGTCGAATGAGGGTTTTCAGCTGGACGTAACAATTTAGGGGTGATGCCCTCGGAGCGGCGATCGGCGGCTTGGTGCGCGAGGTGCTTTGCCAGCGAAACCGATGCAGGCATCGTAGCGGCAGGTAGCGTGTGTATTTGGCCGTGGCGCCTCTATATGCCTCCTTGTCTTTTCTTCCTTCGCTCAAAACAATGGGTTACAATACGCGGCCCAATTCGTCAGCCAGCCGGCATGAGGGAATGTCGGTCGAGGAGTGCTGTGGTCTCGCCGTTTTGATTGTTTCGCGCTGGGTTGCCATGAGCGGGGTTTCCGTAGCGTGGCGTTTAACGTTCTTGTCAGGATATGTCCATGGTCGTAAGAAGTGCCAACCAGATCCGACGTGAGTTTATCGAGTTCTTTGAAGGCAAGGGGCACACGGTTGTCCCATCGGCCCCGGTGGTGCCGATCGATGATCCGACGTTGATGTTCACCAACGCGGGGATGAATCAGTTCAAGGATGTGTTTCTTGGTACGGGTAGTCGATCGTATCGACGAGCGGTGGATACGCAGAAGTGCATTCGCGTCTCTGGTAAACATAACGATCTCGAGGAGGTCGGACGCGATACCTATCACCACACGTTTTTTGAAATGTTGGGTAATTGGTCGTTCGGCGATTACTTCAAGCGGGAAGCGATCGCGTGGGCATGGGAGTTGCTGACCGGCGTATGGGGTTTGCCGAAGGATCGCCTGTATGCCACCGTTTTTGCGGGCGATGCGAAAGAAGGGCTCGAGCCGGACGAAGAGGCCGCCAAGCGTTGGACGGAAGTGACGGATATTGATCCGTTGCATGTGCAACGCTTTTCAAAGAAAGACAATTTCTGGGAGATGGGGGCGACGGGTCCTTGTGGCCCGTGTAGTGAAATTCATATCGACCTGACGCCCGACGGTTCCGGTGGGACGTTGGTCAATGCGGGCGATGCCCGTGTCATCGAGATCTGGAATCTCGTGTTCATTCAGTTCAATCGGGACGAGTCGGGCAGACTGACTCCGTTGTCGGCCAAGCATGTCGATACCGGCATGGGATTCGAACGCATCGTTCGCGTGCTGCAGCACAAAGCAAGCAACTATGATTCGGACGTCTTTGCGCCGTTGACGAAGCGGATTGCCGAGCTGACCGGCAAGACTTATACGGGTGAGCTTGGCGAGGGCGGTGAAGTCGACAACGCTTTCCGCGTGGTAGCCGATCACGTGCGTATGCTCACGTTTTCGATTGCCGACGGTGCCAAGCCGAGCAACGATGGTCGCGGTTACGTGTTGCGGCGTATTCTTCGACGAGCGGCTCGCTTCTGTCGGCAGCACTTAGGGCAGCATGAGCCGGTGATCTACAAGCTGGTGCCAACGCTTGTTGAGACAATGGGAGCCACATTTCCTGAGTTGAAAGAGCATGCCGATCGTGTAGCCAAGCTGATCCGCGAGGAAGAGGAGAGTTTCGGTAAGACGCTGGATCGTGGGATTGCCCTTTTCGAACAAGCTGCCGGTCGCGGCAAGCTTATTGCCGGTGCAGATGCGTTCAAGCTGTACGACACCTACGGTTTCCCTGTTGATCTGACCCAGCGTATGGCGGAGGAACGCGGCATGGCGGTTGATGTCGCGGGCTTCGATCGCTGCATGCACGAAGCGCGCGAACGGGCGCGGGCAGCGGCCAAACAGCATGTGACGGTTGCAGTGGACGGCGAGTTGCCGGCTACGGATGATTCGCTGAAACATGAAGGTCGCATCGCTGATGCCAAGATTGCGGGATGGGTGCGCGGCAACACGTTTGTGACGACGGGGATGTTGGAGGTGACCGATGAGGAGCTGGCGTTGATCCTCGATCGAACGTGCTTCTATGCCGAACAGGGGGGGCAAGTTGGCGATAGTGGGACCATCACGACGGCGACAGGAACGTTTGTGGTTGACACGACCCAAAAGCTGGGTGATGGAATCATTCATATCGGCAAGATGACGGATGGACGGATCGAAGTGGGGCAGCCGGCCACTCTCGAAGTGGATGCAGATCGCGATCTGACGCGCAAAAACCACACCGCGACACACTTGATGCATTGGGTGTTGCGGACGGTTCTGGGCGAGCACGTGAAACAGCACGGTTCGGTCGTTGATGCGGAGCGGCTACGATTTGATTTTGATCATCACGCACCGGTGACGGATGAGGAGATCGGTGAAGTCGAACGGCTCGTGAACGAGAAGATCTGTGCCGACCTGGAGGTACGAACTCAGGAGTTGCCGATCGACGAAGCCAAGGAAGTTCCCGGCGTGCGTGCGTTTTTTGGTGACAAGTACGGTGACCGGGTTCGGGTCGTTTCGATCGGCGAAGATTTCTCCGTCGAGTTTTGCGGCGGAACGCATTTGTCGCGGACCGGCGAAGTGGGTTTCTTCAAGATTGTCGCTGAAGAGGGTATTGCCAAGGGGGTTCGGCGAATGACGGCGGTGACCGGGCCTCGTGCGGTGGCTGTCGTTCAGCAACTTGAGCGGACGGCCAAACAGGCGGCGGGGTTATTGAGGACCGGCGTCGAGCAGTTGCCGGAGCGCGTTGCCGGTTTGCAGGAAGAGATCAAGAAACTCCGCAAGCAGCTTCAGAAGGGAGCGGTTGCGGATATTCATTCGGTTCGACAGAAACTGCTCGAGGACGCGGAGCGCATCAATGGCCATGCGATTATCGTGGGTCAATTACCGGATGTACCGGTGGAGCAGATTCGAGAGGCGGCTGATTGGCTCCGGACGCAGGCAGGGTCGGCGGCTCTATGCTTGGGATCCGCGAGTGAGGGTAAGCCGATGCTTGTCGCTGCCGTTACGGATGATTTGGTCAAGAAGGGCATCAAAGCGGGGGATCTTATCAAGCATGTCGTACCTGCGATCGACGGTCGAGGAGGGGGTAAGCCGACACTCGCCCAGGCCGGCGGCAACAAGGCTGAAGGTGTTCCCGATGCGTTGGCTGCGGCTGCTGAGTGGCTAAGGCAGAAGCTGGCATCGTAG
>Ga0180433_10006002_pt1 | contig 16137 bp, 20 predicted proteins | sample SS_ome_8_FD_132980 | JGI IMG/M metagenome (GOLD analysis project Ga0180433, IMG submission 132980) | Hypersaline lake sediment archaeal communities from the Salton Sea, California, USA - SS_1_D_1 metaG | ecosystem: Environmental > Aquatic > Non-marine Saline and Alkaline > Hypersaline >... | reverse complement strand
TACATATTTTGCAAAACAATATACAACACTGTAAGACAACTGTTTTAGAGTGGTACATATTTTGCAAAACAATATACAACACTGTAAGACAACTGTTTTAGAGTGGTACATATTTTGCAAAACAATATACAACACTGTAAGACAACTGTTTTAGAGTGGTACATATTTGCAAGACAGTTATTCTAAATAAATATTCTTATCTTTCTACTGAACACTTCCTCATTTAGAAATGGAATAATAGTCACATCAATTTTCTGATAAAGTTTATATTGTCCACACACAACCTGGTCTCCATTGTAAACAACAATCTCATCATCTTCAATGACACTTTTGTAAAGTGTTCTAAACTTAAATGGAATTAAATATATTTTCTCTTCCAAGTTGTATTTAGGTATGTACACATAAATACTGTTTTTGTGTATTTCAGTTATGTATCCTACCTCAGTGATTTTCTTACTTAAACTCATTTTTTCCAAATTCTTAATAAGTCGTAATTTATTAAGTTTTCTGTCTGCTTTTTTTATCCGACTCTCTATTGAATTTATTTCATCTATGACAATATGTGTATCTGGAATATCCAATCTTTCAGTTATGCCTAAATGTTTGTAAACAAGATTGTGAACAATCATATCGAAGAACCTTCTGATTGGTGATGTGAAGTGTGTGTAGTTCGATATGTTTAGACCATAATGTTTATTTTGTCCTGGAACTGAAAAATCGTACACAGCTCTCTTCATCTGTTTAAGATTCAAGAATTTCTGCAGATCTTCACTATCAACATCTGGTATTGATGAATTTCCACATTTATGCTTTCTCAAAACCGCTGATTCACCAAACTCATTCACTATCAAATTCCCAATATACTGATTAGTCTTAACCATCAACATCTCAATCAACTTGTGAGAATCTGTTATTCCAAAATACTTTCCCAAATATAAAATGGGTCGATCATTCACATTTCTATATCTCCCCTTCTTCAAAACCTTATCAGCCTCTTCATAAGTGAACTGTTTCAAATTCTTTACAACTGTTCTCTTAAGAGATACAGTGCCATCATTCTTGAATATAACAGATATGGCTCTTCTCTTTCTATCTTGGATAAGTGATACTAAATTGTCAGAGTACAATGGCGGAATCATATCGTTTTTACCAGAATCTGTGTATATTGTGAACATTCTGTGCATTATAAGTTTCAAAAGTTCCGGTTTATCAACCAAATAGAACAATGGATCAGCAATATGTACGCCATATTCAACTACATTACCATTCACTGTTTTGCAATGAAATGCATCATCTATATCTGTTGAACCCTCTGGATCTATAGATACAACTTTGTAATCGATATCCACTGAATCATCAATTTCGCAATCTCCTTCCAAAAGTTTGTTTGTTCTTGAATTCCACTTTTTATAATTCAAATGATACTGATTAAGAATATACTGTATCTCATCATCATAAACACCAACTTTACCTATGACATTCTCTAACTTTCCAAAGAACTTCCGCCTGTTTTTATCCCATTTATTGAAACTTATGTTACAGAAAATATTCTTATCACTCTTAATCTTTGTACATACTAAGAAATTAGGATACTTTTTATGATATGGTTTAAATAGGTATATGGGTACTCCTCTCTTGTTGACACCGAACTTTGTTTTTGATTTAATTTTCAATATTCCTTGGATATGTGCATAAGATCTCTCAATGATATCTGTTACAACACCATCATTATTGTATCTGATTTTGTCGCCTAAGAGAGCATTTCCAGTGTCGGTTATAGTTGTTAAACCACAGATATAGTTGCCTTCTTTGTAATTTAGATTTCCTGAAAAACTCATTGTTTAAAATTAAGATTGAAAAAATAACCTTAATTTTAAATGAATCAATTTTTAATTTATTTTGCTAAACTTTTCAGGAGTCTGCTCATTATCTTTGTATTCTTCTCAACAGCCGAAGTCAAATCAGACAATGCGTTAATCAAATTGTTGCCATCATCATCCTCAAAAAATGCACTCAAAATGTGATAGATTGGTTCATTTGTAACATCAAAAGTCTCTATCTCATCACTCTCCTCATCTGATTCATCCTCAGAAACATCATCTTCAACATTTAATAATCCTTCGTCAAATGTTTCTTCTGGAACAGTTTCGTGTTGCAACTCTTCGTGTGATTCGCTCATATATATCAATCTATAAAAAATTACTAAATTTTAAACACATCAAAATTAAAATACCAACAAATATAACCAATACTATATTATTCATCATTCTATTCCTTTTCGCCTTATGTTTTCTTTTTTTATCGAGAACAGCCAATTCAGAAAAATATCGAAAATTATCTCTATCCTTTCGTCTATTGTTTCTCTTCACAATCAACTCAATCGCCATACAATTATCTAGAAAAATAATTCTCAAATAAAATTGTAAGATAAAAGGACACAATTGCCACAATAATTATGTAAGATGACATCATGCAATTCGATTCATTACTGAAAACTTCTGGTTTAAAATAGTATGTGAGTATCAAAATAATTAAGAACACAACAATGGAATATTTAAATTTATTTATCATTAATTATTAGAAGAAAAAAAAACGGAATATAATATAATGAGTATTTATTTACTAATTTTCATATTGATATTCTACTTGTACATAATATATAATAGAAATGCACCAGAAGTTGAACACTTTTACACATTCTTTCCACCTTTTTATCAGAAGAATATCAATACAGTTTCAAAAATGGGGATGAAACATAACCAGTCATATTTCAAAGATATTTTCAATTATCAGTTATTGAAAATTGGATATACAAAGGGTAATGTAAGAGTTTTTAAACAGAGTGATGACAATTTTGTAGGTCTGTTATCCAAATTGATTATTAGTAAGAGTCGCAGAGTGAATATTGAGATCATAGAGTATGAGACTGATCTTGATTTGATAGAAGCTGTTAACAGAAATGAGATAAATTTGGCAAATGTTCCGTCAATAACAGCCAATATATTCTATCAACAAAAGTTCAATGACAATATAAAACATAACGCGAATATAAGATATGTGTTCTCGAGTTTCAAAACATACTACTTCATGATAACTCGTAAAAGTTTTGGTGTAGAGAGTGTTCTTAGAATAAATAACAGAACAAGAATTGGTATAATAGACAATAAATCTAGTGGATATATTATTGGTCAGAAAATTATGAGTAATAATTTTTTGGTAGAAGGCGTAGATTATATTTTCAAACAGTATGGTTCAAATGATAAGATTCTTGATTGCCTAGTTAAAAAAGAGTGTGATATCGCATTCGTAACAATAACATTTCCATCATCTGATCTAAATGAATTCTTTAAAAATAACGTTCTCGAAGACTTCATACTATTATCAATTGACGACATAGCAAACAGTCTCTTCATCAAAAATATGTACATTTACAAGAGGAATATAGATTTGAACGACATCGTGACATTTCTGCCAAAAAACATATCCGGGAAATACTATACAAGATTCAACCCTGATTTCAACATGATAAGTTCCGATTACTTTATGATAACCAACAACAAAGAAGTATCGGATATTATACTGTATGTTTTGTCGATATTATCAAATAACCATGTTCTGTTCAACAAATTGCCGGAATTTTTGTACAATCCAATTTCAAAATACTCAATAGGACTATATAATAAAATCGTTCCAATAAGATATTCAAAAGGTGCTCTAGACTTTTTAAGAGATAATGGATTTATTACAAATACCGATGATCCAATGTGTAAATTCTTTATTGGATTTGAGAATTGTAATAAGAAAACTTTGAAGAATAATGGATTCCTTTAATACTTTTTAGTAAAAAGTATTTTTCAAAAAAAAATAGTTGAACTAATTATCACAAACTAACCTGCCATCAACATTTCGATAACAGTTTTCACTGTAGCTGTAATTTATTCTTGAATTAAGATCATTTTTGAATGCGAAATCGGGAGATTTCAAAAATGGATACTTCTTCCTATCATTCTGTTCCCAACAGCAATTTCCCAATTCTGTAAAAGAGTTCCACTTTTTTGATTTACAATTATAACACATAGGCTCTTGTGTATCAGTCGTAATAAAGTACCTATATCCCATATTTATCATATTAACAGGCAATTCACAATAACCATTTGGTTTACACTTGCCATACTCATTTGGATAGTTCTTATTTGCACCATAAAATTGGCAATCTGAATTTTTGTCGCATGGTTTATCCCATATTCCAGGTATCTTTACTCGCCCAAATGCATCATATCTGGATTGACAATCAGATCTGTTATTGGAATTCAGAACAGTGTTAGTTGTTACTCTCGGGTTCAAATAATCATTTATATTCGATGAGAAACATGCGAACTGATTTTTTATCTTGAATGAGTTCAAATATTTGTTCCTAGCATAAACAGTTTTCAGAAGATCTGTCTCTCTCCCATGATCACTGCTTCTATAATACTTATTCAATCTGTATAGATTAGCTAAATCCATATACTTATCTATCTCAATCTTGTCAGGCATGAGAAGTTTATCAGTTGTGAAATAACCAACCAATGTTATTAAAGCCACATACGGTTTACCATCTTTTACGAATCCTTTATAGAAAACAATTGGCGCATACTGTATGTTATCTCTAAATAGAACCATGTGAACAGAGTAAACATACATATCTCGATCCATCTCAACATCCGATATCATATATATCAAATTTACCAAGTTACTTCTACCGAAAGTGAGTATCTCTTGTGGTGTTAGTATACCGTTTTGGGCAATGTTTATTCTGTTTATAATGTATCGGTTCAGAACATTGATATCAGGTATTTGGGACTCTATATACTTATTTTCCAAACTGAAATCCTTATTCGGATTATACTCTTTCCAGCGATTTTTCCAAGTTGGTAGATTCATCTTTCTGAGAAAGAGCATCATACCATCGGCATCTAGTTCTTTACCAGTGAGTGTATTGATATTTACAGATTCCAATTTATCAATATCGATGAAATCATCGTAGCCCTCTGTAATTATCCTCTTTTTGAAATCATCATCAATATTGATGAAACCCATATTGTATACTCTATTTGTGTTGTTTAACTGTTTTGGAAGAATAATAAGTGATGGATCTACCTCTCTGTATTTAAGAAGATCATATTCAACTCCATCAGATTGTGCGGGTTTGTACCAGGGTTTTCCTGCACCGTAATTATAAGATTCCTCACCATTTGCGAACTGTGGATTCACGTTTAATGGATAATTAGGAAACCCCAAATGTTCAACTCTATCTCTACACCACCAGAACAACAATCCCAAAACAATTAAGATAATTAGAATTAATCTGATCATATATTACTATCAGATTTTTTTTGAGTAAGATCTTTATTCGTCTCTTTTACAATGATATTACAGACATCCGAATTTATACCTCTCCTATTCGTACCACAATCAAAATCATCAGCATACTGCTCATATTTCACTATCTTTCTGTCCTCGAATTCTCTCTTATTAGTTTCAAAGAAATCGTCTAACCTGTCAAAATTCTTTGAAATCAACGCATTCAATGTTTTATCCTTATTCTTCTCTATCCATTCACCATTATTGAAAATGTATATGGTTTTATTCTTCTTTTGGGGTAAATAGATGTTGCGATTCACTTTATTATTTTCACTGAAATGAATCTCTTTTATTAATTTCGGAACTGATTTTTCCGGACGATTAAATAAATCCATTAAAAATTTGCTATTTATGTGATCTATCGATTCACTACCAAAGTTATTGATGATAATATTTGTATTAAATGTAATTCCCGTCTTCGAGTCGATATATTCCCTGATCTGATTTTTTAATTCCTTTAGTTCCCTATTTATGTCAATTCGCTCAACCATCTGTCCAAAATTCTCCTGACATTTTATTATATGCCGATTCAAATTCGATTTTGATGTAAATCTACTTGAACATAATGAACATTTAAAATGGTTACTTGAATTACCTCCATTTTGAGAGGGTTTTTTCTTACACGGGTACTTGCGATTTATGTGATAATTGTAGTTCCATCTCTTTTTGAAGACTTTTCCACAGTTTTCGCAAATGTGTTCGACCATTTTTTATATAATGTGTATATATATTTTTAAGTTTGGGTTTGAGTTTTTGACTTTTTTTGTGTTTTTTTCGAAAACGCCTAATTTTTGATCATTTTATGATTAGGTAAATGCAAAAAAACGATGTTGTGTTAATTTACATATCTACCATATAAGTTATCCCTATTTTAATAAAAATAATACAAAAATGTGAAATCAAGTACTTGAGATTTTTTTGAGATACCAAAAAATTAGGCGTTTTTAGGCGTTTTTTCAAAATTTTAAAAATCGTTAAAAATTTGTTTTAGGATTCTCGAAATGAAAAAATTTTTAATTTCGAAATCCTTTTCTAATTTATTTTTTTTTCTAACACCATGATCAGACATGATTAGTTCTCCGATTTTTTTGAATTATTTTTATAAAATTAACCTAGTTTTTATCAGAAGCTTCATTTTTTTGATTTTAAAATGAACGGTTTTTTAAATTAGGCGTTTTTAGGCGTTTTTAGGATTTGGGCAAAAAGTCAAAAAGTAAAAATTTTTTCACCATCAATTTTTCGTAACGTTATGAGGTTCAACCCTGTCTATGAAACAGTCAACGTTATTATATGAACTGACAATTTAACGTTATTAGATTTGAACCTCCGAAAAACTGTCTAAAACATGCTTGACGCTAATAGGTTTTGTGTAAATTCAACGTTATGGTAAAAACGACCTAATAACGTTACGGCGAAACCGCCTACCTAAAGTTCATACCGGTATATCCTGTGACGTGAATCCGCCAACGCCATGTATTAAAATGACCAAATTAACGATGAGTATATTTTTTTATATGTACGTTAAACAACGATTTTAACGTTCATAGGAAAAACTCACTTTGCAAAAAAGTTGTTGCATACGTTATGGTGTTTAACGTTAGTAGATTTAACGTTAATGTAAAATATAATGTTGAATGATATTGTCAACGTCAATGTATTCTCAATTTCGATGCCCTACGTTAATGTATTTTTTGGAGGTAAAAAATGACCATTTTTTTGAAAAACGACAAATTGCAATTTTCGGGGTCGATTTTTACAAATTAATTTATTTGCACCGAAATCAGAATTTTTATATTATACATAGGAATGAATCCGATTTAAAAAATTGGCGAAAATTAGATATAAAAAATGGAAACTTACGATAATTGGAAAGAATGGTGCATACAAAAAAGATGTGAATTAAATGAACTTTTTAAGGTTTTTCATGGTATTTGTTATTCAAATGGTATTGATTTGAAAATGAATAACGAAAGTTTTACTGAATTTGTATTGATCATGTTTGAGAATTGTAAATGGTATAAAAAGTAATTTTATATGAAAATTAGAAAATGTGGTCAAATATTGTAAAAAAAGTTCCAGTGAAAAAGTTGGATAATTCGCAAAAGGTTCAGTCCAACGCATCTCAAAAAAGGGCAATTCCTGATGAACCAGTAGACAACATTAGATATCAGAATGTTGATGAGGAGTTTGAGAAGATATATTCGAAAGATGTTGACAATTCCGTGGTAGAATTTAGGAATTATTTGGAAGGAAGTCTATTTTTTGCTCAACCGAATCATCAATTAACGACTGAGTTGTACAAATTTGTCAAACACAACTGTTACAATTTGAATTCAGTTGAGATTGATGTAGATAGGTATAATGATGATTTGGATAGAGAACTTGAGGAGGAAGAGGAGTATGATTCAGAATAAAAAATATCTTATAATACAATATATAGAATGATGTTTGAGTTCGTAGATGGAGGCAAACATGGAGGTGGTAGTTTAATAAATAAACTGCTTCATTTAAACAGACCTGAGAGGAATTTTCAGAGTTTCGTAAACGAGATTAGAAAATCTGTTGCTGGAAGCGGAAAGAATGAGGCTAATTCTAGGTTTAAACTGATACCTGCAAGTAAAACACGGGATCTTTGGAAGAAATAAAAAAATGATTTTTTAATTTAAAAGATGTGCCAATATATTACAGTATTAATACATTATGTTGATTATTTCGGGTTCATCTAATCGTGACTTAGCTGAAAGGATATGTGATGCTAATGGACAAAATCTCGTTGATTGTAAACTGTACAAGTTTAACAATGGCGAGACCGGTATTCAAATAAATGAAACAATTAGGGGAAACGATATTGTTATTATCCAAACAGGATTTTGTCAAGGCGGTATGTGTGTTAATGACATTGTTATGGAGACAGGACTTTTGATTGACGGTTGTAGAAGATCGAGTGCAAAGTCCATCACACTTATTATGCCTTGTTACCCCTATGCTAGACAGGATAGGAAGGATTCATCAAGAGCACCTATTTCTGCTGCTTTTATAGCGAATATGTTTGAGATGGCTGGTTTGACTAGGTTGGTCTGTATGGATATGCATTCATCTCAGATTCAGGGATTCTTCAGGTGTCCTGTGGACAATCTGTACTCTGTAAAATTAGTTCATGAGAAGTTGATTGAGCTTTATGGAATTGATGATGATGAGGAGAGAGGGAACTATTTCTTGATTTCTCCTGACGCGGGAGCAGTTAAGCGAACATTAAAGTTTGCAAGTCTCATGCAGATGAAGACATGTATGATGCACAAGGAGAGAGATTACAGTAAGCCTGGAACAGTTGCAAAGACTATTATGATTTGTGAGGACACTCTTGATTTCAAGGGTAAGAAGGCTATTATTACAGATGATATTCTTGATAGTGGAGGAACATTCATTAAGGCGTGTGAGACTTTGGTAGAAAAGGGATTCGAGGAGGTGATTGGAGTAATCACTCATGGTTATTTTACAGCACAGGCTATAGAGAAGATAAATGCATCAGACGCAATTAAGAAGATTATTGTGTCGAATAGTATTTGTCAGGATCAGAATTTGGCTAATTGTTCAAAATTGGAATTGTTGGATGTCAGTGAACAGTTAGCAGAGGCAGTTAAGATTATCCATGATGGAGGATCGATGTCGAATCTGTTTTAGTTTATTGCATTACAACTTTGTTTATATTGATATATTATAAAAATGACAACCACCACTTAGTTTATGTTCAATTTTCATTACTTTATAATAAAAATTGAAAAAAATATATACAATATCTTTCAAAACATTGTGATAAGTATGGATATTTATCAGAATGATAATTTTGAGTTTTATGGATATGAGTTTAACATAGTTGATGTAATTATTGCATCAATTATAGCTGGTATTTTAGTAGCATTAATCTGTCCACATTCATCTAAACGTAGCTGGATGCATCGGAAAGTTAATTTTGATGAGTTTGATCATGATTTCAGACGAAGGAAGAACTATTTGGTGAATGTTGATGGAGCTAGTCCAGATAATATTGCACTAGTTTTAGCTACGTTGAATATTATGGATCGTCAGAAGGGTTATTGTAAACTGTATATTATGCTACAAGGCAGACCGATCAATTTCGGAACATGTTATATGGATTCTGATGTACAAAATATACCCCAACATTCAAAAAAACAACAACAAGCAGAACTTCTCAACTTTATTTTTGCACTTCAAGCATACCTTTATGTTACCAATCACCCTTTTGAAATGCATGATATTGTTTTTATTATGGGAGATATTTCACTGTCAGATGATACTCATTTTGATGAGAAGTTATTTTATGATAACACTAACGGTACTATAAGGACGAAACGAGAGTACATGAGTATTATCGATGATGTAAACTCAATAACGAAACAAGTTCGTCATCGCACCAAGTTTCACGAAGATTATTGCAAGATATCAGAAAATAAGTTGTATGAACTGGCTCAAGATAAATTTAAGTTTCCAATTGTTCTGTCCAAACAACAAGGTTTGGGTATACTGAACGCTTTGAGAGATGGATCGGTAACATGTTTGAATAATGGTTCGTTGAACTGTATGGATCAGTTGAGACCAAAGCTTTTCAACAGGTTTATCACAATGTCTGGAAAGAACAACGTTATGTGTGATTTGAAGAGGACATACGATACACTCACTGCAATTTCGAAGGAGTGTCGAGTGGAGATAATCACAGAGGATACGTGTGCAAATGGGGTATGCAATATTGTTGACTATCCGTTCTTCACATCTGTTTGTGATGATCTATTCACTTTGTGGAACGAATTAAATAACGGCACTCAACCATGTTACGGTCTCATGTTGGCATTTGTACTTGCATTTGAAGATAATGGATTAGTAAGCATGGATATTAAACTTAACGATGAGATGAAGTTATTGATTTCCGATAAGGAGACTAATATCGTTGTCTATATTCAAAATACCAATTTGATGGATATTAAGAAGAAGTTTGCTAATTTTGCACTTGGATACGAATAAGATTGCCACTAAATATTATAAATTTTTCACTTATTATTTTAATGCGACTCTAAGCGTAGGGTTCAAAAGGGTCAGGCTTCGCCGGATCGCCCTGTGGGCGAGATGCAATCTCCCTTTATTTATAATGCGACTTTAAGCGTAGAGTTTAGACGTGAGTGCTACTGTATGTTCTACACATAGGACACTTGAACATCATAGGAGACATCATTGTGTGTTGACATGCATAGTTGGTACACTTGTAGTTTACCCGAACATCTGTGAAGATTGGGTATTCCATCTGTGTATACGCTGGTTCACGCATGCATTCAACATGGAACATGTGTCCACATGATGGAATGAAAGCACCAGCTGGGTCAACGTCCTCTAAACATATTGTGCATGTTCGATTATCAGAATACATTATATCCTCCTTGGGCATAAGTGTCTTGTAGACGTCTTTTCCGAAGTGGGACACAAGTGTCACGATCAAATTAGCACCAGTCAAATTAGACATTTTTATCCAAATTTCTTGTCTACCGTCTTCAATATGTAAATGATGTTTTCCCAAATGCTTCTTCTGGATTTCACCAGTCACAGTGTTCATAACAGTTACAGAGTAGTTTGAAATATCATCCTCACATATTTTGTGCATGATCTTTGTCGTTGGTATCATTCGAAGGTATGCGTAGTCCTTAACACGATCACTATAGAAGTCTGTCCTGTCGCGTCCGTATTTCAAACAAGCTTTAACAGGAATCCTTCCACTTCCCATGAGTCCACACGTGAATGGTATCTCAACACCAATCTTCGAGCGTTCCTCAATAGTCAGATAATCACATACACCGCTCTTCCGCAGAAATTGCGGAAAACTGCAGTTTCTCCAAATTTTCTTTGTCCATTTCCCAACACGCAAATATTCTAAACAAAATTTTCGAATCTCCTCCACAGTATGTGAAAAGGGTTCATATTCCTTCCGAATTGCGTCAATCATTTGCGTACCGGTACTACGCTTAAATCTGTTTGAATTACCTTCCGATCTCTTCGGTTTCGGATGTCCTTCAACAATCTCTGCCCACGTTAACTTTGCACATGAATTACTAATAATAATTTCAGTAGTCACAATAATGCCTACGGAAAAACAAACAAGACAATTTTAGAATCAATTTTTTAGAGAAATAGTGGTTTTTATAAATGTTTACTCCTAAGATACCACTCGGCAGTTTGGGCATTTGAAGTTAAAATATACTTTTGGGCAATCATCTTCGTCATCTTCAAATAGATTATGTGTACATTCTGAATTAATACATTCCTCGTCTCGAACATAATCTTCAAAAAGATGTTTAGATCCTTTACGTACGCATTTTTTGTGGAAAGCATGTCCACAAGATGTTACAAATACATCACAACATTTATCGTTTTGTATTTCTAACTCATTATTGTCGAACTTCTCCATACAGATAGAACATGTGTCACTAAAACATTTTAGTTTCTCAACATTTGTTGATATCTTATCAATAACTGTCATTTTACCTTCTTTGTTGGTAAGTAACATATAAATTGATACATCAAAATCTTTATTCTCTCGAATCTCTAAACATAATGGTATGCTCAAACATTTGGAACATTCACAAGATCCACATATACACAACGTGCTTTCCAAACAGGTGTAATATGCACCATATTTTCCACATTTTAATACAATATCAATACCGCATCCCTTTGGAAGGCTTGAATTGATTATTGGAGATAAAAGTATATTTCCTGTTAATATTGTCTTATTTGAGCAATTTTTGCTCAGGTCAAAATCAACAGAATAATTAGAAAATTTGCATTTGGATCTTGGTATCCATAATATTTTCAAATTGCTAACATTGAAAAATCGCATATACACCGTGTTCACATAGCTTTTAAAACACTCATAAATACCTGTACAAACTGCATATTCAGTAAACGTAAGTGTTTTCCAATACTCATTTGTTTCCAAAAATTTAGATTTGATTTTCAAGAAAGAATCATATGCTCTCTTCAAACGCATAATCTCCAAAGTTGAGTTATCGTTATATATTTGTCTCTTCAATTTGAATAGACTCTTTGTAGTCATTTTGAAATCATCTATGTTCGTTTTCTTATTACACAATTTCATTACATCATTGAATTTAATTTCAAATTCCATTTTGCTACGATAGCACCATAATAACATCTTTAAAATAAAAAATCATTTTTTTTATTTGTTATTTAAACCGAATACCTTATCAAGATCTTCTATTGCTATAAAATCACCAAGGCGTAGATAAGTTTTGGTTTGCAGTTCAAGCTTCTCTCTTCTTTCATGAAATAAATTATAATAAAGACTACTATATTTAGGTCTGATGTAAACTATGCCATCATTAATTTTAAACACATGGTTAAATAAGTAGTATCCCTCATGAATATATTGTTTTTTCCTGTCAATGGGATTGAAAATTTTATATTGAATGTTCTTTGGCAAACCCATCCAATTAACGTTAGGGTCCTTACGCAATATAGATAATATTTGATCGTTCAATTTATCTCTAAAATTAGGATTCATTTTATTAAATAACGACATACCAAAACAAAAATTCACATCTGCTTTGCTTTTATGTATCTCACAACATTCTTTATACAATTTCCAAAACTCTCTACCGCCATAACTATTATTTTTTATCAATTTATCAACCTTTTTACAAGTTCTCCTACTGGTGAATAAACCTCCCTTAAGATGTTTTCCAAGGTTTTTAGTTCTCTTCGCACTTCTTGATGCTTTCTTCGAAACAATCTTTCCCCACTTGTTGTATTTGAGATCAGTCTTTCTCAATCCGCCACTGGTTTGTAACGCATTTCCATGCATAACTTTTGCTCTAGAACCAATACGTTCCATATATTTTATAAAGATAATAAATTGTTATCATCAAATCAAAACACATATTCTTTGCGACAAAGTGGACAATCATAAGTTTGATGTTCGTCATCTACAACTTCACACAAAAGATGTTCACAATTATCCTTAAAACAACTCAAATGAATACTATGTTTACAAGGACTAACAAAGACTTCACCGTCTCCAATATCTTCTAAACATATTGGACACTCTGTATTAAATCCAATCGGATCTTCAATTTTTAAACCACGTATCCACAGAGGATTAACTACAAGTGGTTTTTGATTGTAATCAAATTGCACAAATGTGATTATCAAATTTTCACCAATCATACTCTTTGCGATAGGTACATTAAAATTAATGTGTTCATGTAGAGTTAATGTTTTCTTCAACTTGTGTGAAATCCACAAAAACTCATGGTTTGAATTCGTTAGAGATATATAGTATTCCACATTGTCACCACTATCTATCACCAAATTACGCAAATCATTTTGTAAAAATATTTGATTTGACAACATCATCTTCAATTCTCCATTAGACGTACAAATATTCTTTCCTTTAGAATCAGACCATTCTAAAGGAATTTTAGAAAGTGTATATTTGAAAAATAATCCCATATTTAAACATGATACATATATCAACTCAGTACATTTACAAATCAATTATTTTTTAGTCAATTTCAAAACATTCTTCTCTGTAGTATTTCTACTATCATACAAATAATTAGTCACCTCTTCAGCCTTCTTCTCATCCTGAAAATAGATCGTTAATTTGTCCATAATGTACTTCTTACTAATAGACTCACTAGTCTTCGATGTACCATATGACAGTTTGCCCTCATTTACAACGAGTTTTCTATCAGTCATATCGTTACTAGCCATATAGTTCAATACGAACCCCTCACTATTGTTCATAATCTTCCTCTCTTTTGCAACTAATTCATTAAGTTTCTTGATTTTTGCCTTGGCTTTCAGATACATTTTTACAGCTTCTTGAAATTCTCCGGAAATTCTGGGTTTATTTTTCGACATTTACTACTTAAAAATAGTTATAAACTTTTTAAGTCCATTATAGGGAGAGTGCCTCTCCCTATTAGACCCTACGCTTAAAGTCGGTTAATTATTAATTTTTTTACCTTAAACGTATCCACAAACAATAGTAATATAAACTCCGGAAGCATCCTTAACCAATTTGAAAGGTTTACCGCAACCGTAAATCAATCCTCTCTTAAATAATCTGTCACAAACCTTTTTTGGTGCATGTGGATTAATCTGTTTTCCATCTTTTTTGAAAACACCATGACGAAATATTGCACACGCCACCTCTTTCTCATCAATTATAACACCTTCATGACAATGTGGACATGTTGTATATATTATCATTAACCTAACATAGATATTAAATCTTCTCACAAATGTCAACATGAGTTAACACCATTGTTCTGCAACAATATCTCTTTAATCCCATCTCATCTAAGACTTTTGCCTCAACTGTTTTATCCTTCTTAATTAACTCCAAAACATCCTCCTTTAATACGTGTTTCTTTGCAAAGATTTCCTTACCGTTGTACTCATTTTGTAACTTTTCGAGGTATCGCTCCCACAAATGCCCGATCTGTTTCCCGCATGTAAAACATTGAACTGGTATGATCATATATGTTATAATATAAGACAAATATTACACTTATTTTTTTAAATTCATTTTTTAAACTTTTATTTAAAAAAATAAATTTTCCTTTATATATATAGAAGAATGAGTTACAAAATTTTGGATATGATTCATTATGATAAAATAAGTGAATACGGAAAAACCGTGTACGACTATCTTTTTGCAAAAAAGGATGATAAACAAATTTTAGATCCATTAACCACTGTCATTAAGATTGCACTTCTCTATTTTTATGAGACAGGCACAAAAGTGAGTATTAATAACAATTGCATACAATTCCATGAACCAACACCATTTCAGGGAGTTGTGAGATTTAGGAATGGAGATTCCAGAACGAAACTCCACAATTTGAAAGAACCAATTCAGAACTGTATGTTATGGTTTCCATACTCAAGATATGATGATCTCAAGAAGATTTACAAGTATGCTGTCAAAGGATTGCAGAAACTCAAAACATCTTATAACAACTCGACTAACGATTTGATCGATTACTATATCGAGATAATCAATAAGAATTTAAATGATATAAAAAATAAATTAGATTCATCTATGTTGGAAGAGACTATTGTATTACAAGATAGATTGCAAAGTGATATTAAGAAGATTTGGAATTACCAAGAAGTGAAGTTGATTCGTACTTTCTTCGATATCCTAGAGGCACGTTATGAGACTAAAGATATTAAGAATGTGGAAAATGAAGATGGTAAAGGAGTAAAGAATGTGTTGAAATCCATATTTTACTTTTTAAAAGAGAAAGATGAGAAAGTTGTCAAATATCTAAATGATTTCATAACCCACCTATAATTAAAAATCGTCATCATCTAGAAAGAAATCATCATTCTCTGCTTCAGGAACGAACTCCATACCAAAAGACTCAATGAGACACGGTTTTATCAGTTCCAATTTAGAGCTCTGGATATCACTCATTTTTTTACTCTCATTGTACATAACTAGGTAAGGTATCTTTTTGAGGTTGAAGTATTCGTTCATCTCTTTGGATGTTTTGTAATTAATCATTGCAACAACGATGCTGTCGTCATGGGATGTAAGTAGTTCGAAGAGTTTTGGTTTTAACTCTTGACATGGTTTGCAAGTATCACCGTAAATATAAAAGATGATTCTTTCATATTTATATTTTGCAGCAAGAAGTT
>Ga0180433_10005999_pt1 | contig 16144 bp, 13 predicted proteins | sample SS_ome_8_FD_132980 | JGI IMG/M metagenome (GOLD analysis project Ga0180433, IMG submission 132980) | Hypersaline lake sediment archaeal communities from the Salton Sea, California, USA - SS_1_D_1 metaG | ecosystem: Environmental > Aquatic > Non-marine Saline and Alkaline > Hypersaline >... | reverse complement strand
GAGGAGCAGAACATTGAGCTGGTGTATTACCTTAATGGCAGCTACAAAACGATAGAAAGGAATATCGTAGCCAATAGCAAGGGTAGCTGGGAGAGGAGTTTCCAGATTCCCGCCTCGGCCAGAGGGGAACACAACATAGATGCCGAGGGCGACCAGAGCAAGTGGTACCAGGTCGAGGACGCTATCTTCAGGATAACGGCCGAGATAAGCATAGACAAATCATCGGGCGTTGCGGGCGACACCATAACTATGACAGGCACCCGGTTCGGGACCAACGAGAAGGATATCAGGATATTGTTTGACGGTCAGCAGCTGGTCACAGGCATCAAGGCCAATTCCGCGGGCGAGTGGGAGGAAAGCTTCGAGGTGCCCGAGATGCCCACCGGCACGTATAGTCTCACCGCCGAGGGCGAACACACCGACAAAGAAGACATCGAGGGACTTCTCTTCCATATAGGACCCCGCATAGATTTGTCTGCCTACGAAGGACACCTGGGCATGAACCTGACCATTACCGGCGTCGGGTTTGCCGCCGATGAAAACGTGATGATCATGTACGACGATGGTTGGGTAGGCAACGCTACAACCGGCGACCGGGGCCGCTTCGAGGCGGGTTTCTCCGTGCCCGAGAGCACACACGGAGAGCACAACGTAATAGCGGGATACTCCGGGCAGAACGCAGCCAGCACCACCTTCACCGTGGAATCAGATCCACCGCCGATTCCCACCCTCACTGCCCCATCCGAAGGAAGCAGAATCGGATTCAGGGGCGGGGTTACGCCGACATTGGAGTGGTCGGAGGTATCCGACGCCAGCGGGGTCGGCTATAACCTGCAGGTGTCAACCAGTGAAAACATCACCGCCACCGGAGAATTCGGCGACCCCATGGTTTCGATCGCAGGTCTGACCGAAACGAGCTACACACTGACAGAAGCCCTGCCCTACGGCACTTACTACTGGACTGTGCAGGCTGTGGATGGCGCAGACAACGAAGGTGACTGGGCCGAGGTACAGTCATTCCGGGTTGGGCTCCTGCCCCAGTGGGGGCTCATTGCCGCCATAGTCGGCGGAGTAGTGCTGTTCCTCCTCTTGATCCGTGCTCTTCTGAGAAGGCGAAGCATATATTCCGACGGCTGGTAGGAATAGCCTGCCGCCGATCCTCGTCACCTGTCCATTGCTTGGAATGGGGCCGATGACCCTTACTTTTTGGCGGCGTTTTCGTTTATAATAGCCAAACGGAGGTTTGTCAAATGCGCTTGCTGACTCTACTAGTGACCATTCTCGTCATCTCCTTTGTCTCTATTGCCCTGCCGCCTGCGCCCGCACGGGCCGCTGAAGACCCTTATATTACACTCTCTCCCGACGACGGAGTGCCGGGCATAGAGGTCAAGGTGCGGGGCGGCAACTTCACCGCTGACGAATGGGTTGACATCTACTACGACGGGACCTGGATAGACGACGTCAAGACCGATGGAGACGGGGATTTCCCGTGGGTGACTTTCGAAGTCCCGGAAAGCCACACCGGACCCCATACAGTGCTTGCCAGGGACGAGTCGGACCAACATGCCTCCCAAACCTTCACTGCGGAGCCGGGCCTGACAATAGACCCTGACGAAGGCCTCGTGGGCACTACGGTTACTGTGGAAGGCCACGGGTTTGCCGAAGAGGAGGAGAACATCGAGTTGATGTATTACCCCAATGGCAGCGTAATCGTCGTAGAGGACGGCATACAGGCTGACGAGGATGGCTACTGGGAGAGGAGCTTTGCCATCCCTTCTTCCGCCCGGGGACGTCATGACCTGGACGCTGAGGGCGACGACAGTCAGGACTACGAAGTTGAGGGAGCCACGTTCGAAGTGGTTCCCGGAATAAGCCTGGAGAAGTCATCGGGCAGCGTGGGCGAAAGCATAACGATGTCGGGCACCGGATTCGAGGACGAAGACCGGTATATTGAAATACTGTTTGCGGGAGAGCAGACGGAGACCGATCCGGAGATAATCAGAGCCGACGAAAACGGCTCCTGGGACGCGAGTTTCACGGTGCCCCAGATGCCCACAGGCGAGTACGGCGTTACGGCCGAGGGAGAGCTGACTAAAGACGTCGACGAGCTCACCTTCGAGATCGAGGCCGGCCTGGTGCTGTCGCCGGATGAAGGGCATGTCGGCATGAACCTGACCGTGGCCGGCCGCGGATTCGCACCCGATGAAGATGTGGACGTAACATACGACGGCATCCAGGTAGAGAGAGTCAAGACCGACGAAAATGGCAGCTTCAATGCGACCGTTCTGGTGCCCGAGAGCAGACATGGTGCGCGCCTGGTGTCGGCCGAGGACGACGACGGGAACAATGCCACCGCTACCTTCACCATGGAATCAGCCGCTCCGGATACACCGGAGTCGGTTTCACCGGCCGATGGAGACAGGGTGGGGTTCATAGGCAAAGTGACCCCGACCTTCGAGTGGTCGGAGGTATCGGACGACAGCGGAGTCTACTACAGCCTGCAGATAGCGGCCAGCACCAATGTTACCTCTGCCGGAGAATTTGCCGACCCCGTGTTTACGGTTGAGGGCCTGGTGGCAACGAACTATACCCTGAAGAAAGCGGAGGCCCTGCCTTACGGCACCTACTACTGGATCGTACAGGCCGTAGACGGCGCGGAGAACGAGAGCGGATGGACCGAGGCCTACTCCTTCCGTGCCGGAGCCTTGCCCCTGTGGGCATTCATTGTTATCATAGTCGCAGCGGTGGCAGGCATCGGCGCTCTGGTGTACTTCCGCATAATAAGGCAGAGAATATACTACTACTGAGGAAGCGCGATTGCGAGCAGATTGCCGCGCTGCGCTCGCAATGACAACCCTGTGTCGTTGCGAGGCTGACGGTAGTCAGCCGAAGCAATCTCAAAGGGGGATCCTCCGCTTCACTCAGGATGACAGAGAGACAATGGTACGACTATGACAGTACACAAAGAAGGAGGGAAAGATGAAGCTAACAGTTATCGGACTGGGACAATGCGGCTGCCGGATTGCTGACCAATTTGCCAGGCTGAATTACAAGGCACACGCTCAGCGCAAGGCAACCATAGCCCCCAGCGTCATTGCCGTAAACACGGACCAGGCGGACCTGACCGGGCTCCGGTTTATCAAGGACGACTATACACACCGCGTGCTCCTGGGCCTGCGCCAGACCCTGGGACACGGAGTGGGCAAGATAAACGAACTGGGAGCCCAACTAGCCAAGGAGGACGGCGACAAGGTACTGGATGCTGTGAAGGCCACGCCGCAATTCTACGAGACACATGCCTTTCTTATCATAGCTGGCGCGGCCGGGGGCACGGGCTCGGGAGCACTGCCGGTGATATGCAGGGCTGTTAAGGAAAGGTATATCAGCAAGCCGGTTTATGCCCTGGCAGTTCTGCCCTTTGAGCATGAGCAGACTACCGAGTCAAGGGCGGTATTCAATACCGCGACCTGCCTGAAGTCCACCTATGACGTAGTGGACGCCGTTTTCCTCGCCGACAACCAGAGGTATGTACGGAAAGATGCCAGTCTCATCAGCAACATGGATAGAATAAACAGGATGATCGCCGAGCCCTTCTACGACCTGATGTGCGCCGGCGAAGTAACCAAGGCCAAGCACGTGGGCTCGCGGACGATAGACGCCGGGGATATAATTGCCAGCCTGGAGGGATGGACCACCATCGGCCTGGGAAGAACTGACCTGCCTTCGTTTCGCTTCCCCTGGGAGATAAGGAAGAAGAGCTTCCGCGACAAGGCTCTGGAAAGCTTCAGGGGAACACAAGCCCTGGACGCCACTGTCTCTGACCTTTCCCTTACCTGCGACCCCAAGGATGCCGGCAAGGCCATATACATCATATCCGGCCCGGAGAAAGAGCTGAATATGGACATGGTCAAGAGCATCGCCGACTACATCAAGGAACTGACACCCAATGCACTCATTCGGGGCGGCGATTTTCCGGGGGAAAGGCACTTCGTCGACGTTACACTGATACTGTCCCAGCTATCCTTTGTGCCCAGGATAAAGCAGTTTTACGAAGAGGCTACCCAGTATGCCAAGGAGCACCAGGGACAGCTGGAGGAGACCAAGAAGAGGATCGCGTCCCTGGCGGAGCTGAGCAAAGACCTGCCCAGCCTGGGGTGAAGGTTGTGCGCAGGCGGCTGGCGCAACTGCCCTTCTGTCAAGCTCCGGGAGCTCGTCAGCCATTGATAACCCGGCTTCCCGGCTCCTTCCTGAGAAAGCTGGCTACAAAGGGGTTTTGTCCGCTCAAGAGACGAGCTTGAGCAGCGATGCTATTATCCAGCCGAGGGCCCCGCATATGGGAAAGGTCAAAATCCAGGCCAGCACTATATTCCGGCTCACCCCCCACCTTACGGCAGAAAGGCGTTTCGTGGCGCCTACTCCCATTGTAGCTGCCGTAGCACAGTGAGTGGTGCTTACGGGAATACCGAAGCGAGAGGCCACCTCAATAACACCGGCCGCTGTGGCCTGGGTGGCAAAACCATGGATGGGCTGCAGGGCAGTAATCTTCATACCCACAGTCCTGATAACCCGCCAGCCACCGACAGCGGTACCCAAGCTGATAGCCGAAGCGCATACTGCTATCACCCAGAAAGGGATATTCTCCCAAAGGTCAACCCGCCCCCAATAGATGACCAGAGCCATGGTGATGACACCTATGGGCATCTGACCGTCGTTTTTCCCGTGGCTATAAGCTAAGAAAGCGGTGGTGAGCCACTGCAAACGGCTGAAGGCAACCCTCATCCTGGCCGGAGCGCTTCGGCGAGAGGCCCACAGCAGTACAACCATAAGTATGAAGCCACCAGCGAAACCGAGGGCAGGAGCAACTACCACGGAGGCCCCGATCCATCCCAGAACACTCCATATCACGGCTTCCGCACCCACCACCGCTATTCCGGCCGTCGCCAGGCCGGTGACGAAGCTATGGCTTATGCTGACCGGCAGCCCCAGTCGGGTAGCTATAGTTCCCCACACAATAACCGCCGCCAAAGCTGCGACCAGCAGCAGGAAGGCGTCAATCGTTGGCAAGGACGCGACTGCTTCAGGCGCCACAATCCCCTTACCGATGGTCCTGGCAACCTCCAGACCGGTAGCGGCACCGGCGAAGTTGAAGAGGGCCGCAATTATGATCGCATTTCGTGGTGAAAGGGCCCGGGAGCCAACCGAAGCTGCGACAGCGTTGGCAGCATCGTTGAAACCGTTAACCAGACCAAAGCCGATGGCCGCCGCAATTACCAGAACTAGCAGAGCAAGTTCAGGCATGCTTCAATACTATACCTTCAAGGACGTTGGCGACGTCCTCCCCCCGGTCGGTGGCACTCTCCAGATGGTCATAGATTTCTCGCCATTTGATTACCTCGCAGGCATCAAGATGGCAAACTTCAAACAGCTCGGCGAGGGCCGCGTGCTGCACGTCGTCAGCTTCGTTTTCCAGGCTGTTAATCTCCACACACTGCTTCAGAATCCATGGGTACTGGTCCCGACGGCGCAGGCGGGGCATGACCTCATTCAACTTGTGGGCTATCCTGGCTACGATTCGGGCCAGCTCCCGAGCCCTGTCCGTCGGCTGGATAATACTGTAGAGATGAGCCGTTCTGCCCGCAGCCTCAATAAAGTCCATTATGTCATCCAGGCTATGGGCCAAGAGCGTAATATCCTCTCTGTCGATGGGAGTGACAAAGGTGCGGTGCAGCCTCTGTATTATCTCGTGGGTTATGACATCGCCCTGATGCTCCAAATCCTTGAGTTCCTTCGCCTTCGCTTCCACATCTTCGTAGTGGTCAAAGAACTCAACCAGCTTTTCCGCGGCAACAACAAGATTACTCGTATCCTGTTCAAACAGCTCGTAAAACCCCATATCTCTGGGGATCAGGCGAAGTCTAGCCAACATGCACCTCCGTCAATGCGCGCGTCCCGTCCCTGAGCTCTCTTCGGATTTGCCACGTATTATAGCACACGGTTTGCCGCAAAAGTCGTCACAACATAATGAGCAAGAGGCAAATTACCGGGCATTGGGAGTTTGAAGGTCCACCCAGAGAAATAGTGTATTTGGTCTGGAAATTCGGATAGGCATCTAGCCTTTCTCTTCCTTCCACCACTTCTTCAACCTGGCGGCAATCTCTTTTTCATAACCCTGGTCACCCGGAAGGTAGTAGCGCTTTCCCTGGAGGGAGGGCGGCAGGTTCTCTTGCCTGACGAAATGACCGGGGTAATCGTGCGCGTATTTGTACCCCTTCCCATAGCCCGTCCGGCGCATAAGGTCGGTCACGGGGTTACGCAAGTGGAGCGGCACAGGCTCGTTGCGGCCGTGCTGTATGTCCTGCTGGACTCGAGAATAAGCCTGGTACAGAGAGTTGCTCTTGGGGGCGGCTGCCAGGTACACCGCTGCCTGTGCCAAAGCCAGGTTGCCCTCGGGTAAGCCCACGAAGTGCACGGCCTGCTGAGCGGCCATTGCTATCACCAGGGCCTGTGGATCAGCCATCCCAATATCCTCGGAAGCAAAGCGCACCATTCGACGGGCGACGTAGAGGGGGTCTTCCCCGGCTTCAAGCATACGCCCCAGCCAGTACAGCGCAGCATCCGGGTCGGAGCCGCGTAACGATTTGTGCAGCGCCGAAATCAGGTCATAGTGCTCCTCACCGCCTTTGTCATAGAGCAAAGCGCGATGCTGCAGCGCCTCCTCAATGTCCGACAACCCTATCGACCGCATGCCCTTATTGTCGGGCAAGGCGGCAAATGTCGCCATCTCCAGAGCGTTCAACGCCACCCTGGCATCCCCGTTGGACCCGGTCACCAGGTGGTCCAGGGCTTCCTCGCTTATCTCAATCTGGAACTTGCCCAGCCCCCTTTCCTCATCCTTGACGGCTCGCTCCACGATGAGCCTGACCTCTTCATCCCTGAGGGCGTTCAAACGAAAGACACGGCTGCGGGACAGAAGCGGAGCGATAACTTCAAATGAGGGGTTCTCCGTGGTTGCTCCGATAAAGGTCACCGTTCCACTTTCCACGAAAGGCAATACCGCATCCTGCTGTGCCTTGTTGAAGCGGTGAATCTCATCAATGAAAAGAATGGTTCTCTGCCCCGACGCCTTTGTTCTCTTCCCGGCTTCCTCAATGACCTTCCTCAGGTCCGCCACTCCGGCACTCACAGCGCTCAACGGGCTGAACTGCGCCCTGGTAATACTGGCGATGATGTGGGCCAGAGTGGTCTTGCCGCTGCCCGGCGGTCCCCACAGAATCATAGAAGGCAGCTGGTCGGCCTCGATGCATTTGCGAAACACCCTCCCCTCGGCAACCAGGTGCTCCTGGCCTACGAATTCGTCAAAAGTCCGTGGCCGCATCCGCGCCGCCAGGGGCACACCGCCGGGCAAGTCCTTCTCCTCAGCCTGGCGAAAAAGAGGCATTCTGTCCATTACCGGTAATCACCAGCTATTGATTGAATCTTCTCACCTCAAAGCGGTAGAGCTTGATCGGTTCCTCAGCCGATATTCCCGCCTTCAGGCGGCAAATGGCGATTTGCTCCTCCACGCTATCCACGCCTTCCAGGTCAGGCAGCAGAAGCCCTTTTTTCACACCGCTTTCCACGATGATGCCATACTTCTGGTGGTCAAGCTGGCTGACGTCTGTGACCGGTTCGGGTCTAGTAAGAATATCCACGCTGTATTCAAGGTCGTCAAGCTCGGATGCATCCACCGGGGGAAAGCGAGGGTCCATGGTAGATGAATTGATAGCGTTGGCGATGATTTCTTCAGCCACATTCTCCCTGGTTGGTTCAAAAGTGCCGATGCATCCTCGCAGCTCCCCATGCTTGTGCAGGGAAACAAAGACCCCTGCCCGTTCCATCATTTCTGGAGTCAGTTCCCTCGGCCGGAATATCCTGCCGTCCCGGACATACGTTTCCACGGTCTCCTTAGCCAACCTCACCACGGGATGCATTCCGTTTCCTTCCATAATCACCCCCTTCCATCTCACCCCTGCCCCCCAACGGAAGAGGACCAGGGTGAGGGCAATGACCTCTCTAGTCACCTGACTTATCAGGTCTGCCCGCTAGATTGGGCAACAACTACGAAGGCCGATTCCTCAGGAATCAGTCATGTCCGGAAATTAAGCTCGGCACCGCAGAACTTGCATCTCGAGCCGTCCAGCCCTACTACCTGAGCATCGTAACCGACACGGCGGACCACCGTCTTGCCACAAGAATAACACACAGTATTCTCATACTCGTGCCCGGGCGTATTACCCAGGTAGACAAATTTCAGCCCCGCCTCTTTCCCAATCCTGTATGCCTTTTCCAGAGTGGATACCGGAGTAGCTGATAGATGGGTGAACTCATGCAGAGGATGGAAACGGGTTACGTGCCAGGGCGTAAGCTCACCCAGACTATCTCGAATCCAGGTAGCAATGTTCTTGAGTTGCTCATCGTCATCATTCATAGTGGGAATGATATTGGTCACCACCTCGACGTGCATACCCCATTTTTCTTTCGCCCGCCTAGCTACATCCAGGATCCCGCGCCACTGAGCAATCTTGGCCAGCTCACGGTAAAGCTGGTCGGTGAAACCCTTGACATCCACCCTCCAGGCATCAAGCCAGGGCCCTATGGCATCCAGGGCCTCGGGCGTCGCGTAGCCATTGGTAACGTAGACGGTATACAGGTTGTGCTCCTTGGCCAGCTTCGCCGAGTCCAGCGTATATTCCAACCAGATAGCCGGCTCATTATAGGTCCAGGCAATGCCCTGACAATCGTATCTCCTGGCCAGCTCTATCTCTTTTTCCGGGGGCACCTGCTGAGAGCCCGCCGGGATATCTACACAGGAAATCTCCCAGTTCTGGCATCCTTTGCAGTGGAAATTACATCCCCAGCTGCCCAGCGAGAGGGCATAAGTGCCGGGGAAGAAATGAAATAGAGGCTTCTTCTCGATATGGTCGGCCGCCATCGAGGATACCTCGGCGTAGTTCATGGCATACACAGCACCATTCCGGTTGATGCGCATACGGCAGAGGCCAAGTTTGTCCGGGTTGATAAGGCATCTCCACTGGCAAACATTGCATCTGGCTCTGCCGCCGGAGAGTGTCTCATACAGCAGTGCTTGCTTCTCCATCATCTATCATTATAACATCACGATCCATCCTGACATAAACATCGGTCTATCCATTACTCGGTGCCTCTGTCAAACACTCGGAGTTCAGCCGCTGATACCGATATCCATTACCTTGATTACCTCTCGCGAAAGGAACGTATCAAGATGAGGGCGATTTCTGCGCACGATGGCCTTCCGTATGCCGGCAAGGCGGGGAGCAAGTTCTTGCCTTACGGATTCTCAACGCTCACCTGGCTCAGGTCGGGAATCCCCAGGAGGCTGAGCGCGTAGTTTTCGACGTAGGGCCTCACCAGAATATAGTTGGCACCATGCCACAGTGGTATGCAGGGAGCATCAGCAAGCACGATTTGCTCGGCTTGCTGGTACATAGCCAGACGGACGGCACCGTCCTGTTCTATAGCCGCCCGGTCAAGTAAAGCGTCCAGGTCCGGATTGCTGTACTCAAAGGCATTGTACTCGCTTCCCGTATAGAACAGGATGTCCAGAAAGTTGTGGGGGTCCGGGTAGTCGGCTATCCAGGCCAGTGCAAACATCTCGTCCTTCTCTTGTTTCAGGTTGTAGATGAAATCCCCCGGTTCCAGTTGCCTGACTGATACTTCCACACCCAGATCCTGCTGCCAGCCCTGGACGATAGCACCCAGGTAGCCCGGAATGTAATTGCCGTACCCGGTAGCAGTCAGGGTGATAGGCGGGAGGCTTGAGACATCTCCGTATTTCGACATGCCGATGAGTTCCTTGGCCTTTTGCACGTCGTAGTCGAATCCCTCGAGGGACTGGTTATAGCCGGGCATGCCCGGCGGCAAAATACCGTCAGCTTCGTTGACCATGTCCCTCAATATCACTCTGTTTATAGTCTCTTTGTCCACGGCATGACAGAAAGCACGGCGGACGTTAACGTCGTCGAAGGGAGGTTGAGCAGTGTTGAAGCCAATATAATCGAGGCTGAGTTCAGGCGTCACGCTTAGTTGGGAATAGAACGTGCTGGTTTCGTCACGCACCCAGTAAATGTAACCTCCATACACAGGAACAACGTCGATCTGCCCCAATTCGTACATGGGCATGGGTGGACCGGCCAGGAGATAAGCGACCCGCTCTACTTTGGCTGGCTCGCCATAGTAAGTCTGACTGCGCTCAAGGACCAGCCACTGCCCCGTCTCCCATTGCTGTAGCTCAAATGGGCCTGTTCCGTCCGGGTCCCGCCACCAGTCCCCTCCAGATTCAACGTTGGCTCTGTCAACTACAAAAGCCGTGGGGTAAGCCAGCTTGCTCAGGAAATACGCCTTGGGAGCATCTATGGTAACCCGGAGAGTATGGTCATCAACGGCTTCCACTCCGGAGATTTCCTCCACCTCTCCGGCCAGCATATCTTTGGCGCCAACAATATCACCAAGGTAGGTAGCTGCCGTCCCGGAGCCGGTATCAGGATGGCAGGCCCGCTCCCAGGAGTATTTGAAATCAGCAGCTTCGACCTCCCTGCCGCTACTAAATGTCACCCCCCGGCGCAGGTGAAAGGTGTAAGTCTTGCCGTCAGAGCTTTCCTCCCAGCTTTCAGCGATGTCAGGCACTATGTTCAGATCGTGGTCAAGACGAACCAGGCCCGAGAAGATCTGCATGATGTAGGTATAAGAAGAGAAGTCGGCAGCGATGGCCGGGTCCAGCGTCATGGGGCCAGCGTCCCGAAGCCGAAGGGCGTCCTCACTACCACCCCATAGCCAGCAACCGGTTAAAGGCAAGACCAGCAGAGCCGCAAAAAGAGAAAACAATAATGCACGTTGCCAGATTCTCTTCACTGGTCACCTCTGATAGAAAGAGACTGTAAGGCTGCAAACAACTGAGAAGGACTCTGACAAGTTCGTGCTAGCTTCTCAAAAGGACACAGGTCCGTACCGTCGTAGTTGGAGATATAAGGAACCACATTCTCACTAGTGATGGTCACCCCTTGCTGCCTCAGCATATCTAACGCTCCCTGGCTTGCTATGCGGGCATATACGTCAGTTATCCCGGCGTGCAGGCAAAGCATAGCTACAGCCGAGCCCATTATGCGGTCAGCTAGCGCAGCACTACGCAAGACCGTCCCCGTCCTCTGCATAAATTGGAAAAGGGGAGCTACTCCCCGATCTCCGGAACTGAAAAGGACTTGCCCTTCCTTAACTATTACTAGATTCCATTTCTCTTCGTCCAGAAGAGAGCGGGCCAGATCAATATCCTCCATGTTATGTAGTGTCCTGTATCATATGCGGGCAGTTAGGATATTTCGTTTAGCTGGTATTCCATATTGCCCAGGCCAAGCTCCTGGGCAGTCCTTATTTGAATGAGGCTCTCCGTACCGTTTATTTCGCCCAGCACATCAGCAGAGCTTACCTCGGCGAATTTGCCCAGCGGCTTGCTTTGCGCAATCAGGTCCAAGCATGCCTTGTCAACAGCCACCACATCTACGGAGGCCAGGATGCCAATATCCGGAACAACTGGCAGACCCGATGGTACGGCACAGTCACACATCGGCGCGACGTCCTGGACAAAGTTGATGAAAGCCACTTTGGAAGGGAAGCGGCTCAGCACCCCGGCGGCAGCATGGGCCAGATAGACCTGGAACTTCTCCTGAGCACGCGGAGGCAAAGAAAAAACACCTTCCGGACACAGATAGAGGCAGTCATTACAGTTCATGCATTTCTCGTCCTCACGCGCTATCTTGTCCTCAATCAAAGATAGGGCCATGAAGGGGCAGGCTTCAACACATTTTCCGCAGCCCGTGCATCTCGACAGGTCGATGAGACCGCGACCTACCCTGTGTTGGGCAGCCTTGGACTCCTTGGTGACACAGCCCATAGCTACATTTTTGATAGATGCACCAAATCCGGATAGCGCATGTCCCGTCGGATGGGACAGCACTATCATAGAGTCAGCGCTGAGAATTTCCTTGCCTACCTTTACCCTGTCCAGAGAACAATCAGAAACCCGCCCCGCTATATCCACCCACTCCCCATCATAGCCACTCTCCCCATCGGCGATAACGATAGGCGCCGCCATCGATTCCTGCGTAAAGCCATTGAAGGCCGCCGTAGCCAGATACTGGCCGGCCGTGAATCTCCTGCCCGGGTAGAGGACGGTAGTGTCCGTGACGAACGGTTTGCCCCCTGCTTCCTTGATCAAATCGCATACCCGGCGTACTAACGGTGGATGCAGATAAGCGCTACCGCCGTACTCTCCCATGTGAACCTTCACTGCTACGGAATCACCCGGAGAGATGATATCAGCTACTTTCGAGACAAGGGCTCTCAGCTCTCTGAGGAAAGCCCTGCTTTCGCCGTAGGAGAAAAGGAAAACCTCACTCAGTCCGACAGAGTTCATGATACTCGCTCATCTCCCCGGTACACCTCTCCAACTAAGGTAGAGCGCAAGGCGTACCCGAACAGTATTTCTTTGTCATCTATAGCTGCATTCAGAACAAATTCCTGGCTTTCAGGCTTAAGTGGGTCTTATCGCAGACAATGATGTGGTCGAGCACATCAATGCCTATGATCTCGCCGGCTTTGACCAGCCGCCTGGTTAACTCAATGTCCTCTTTGGATGGCTCGGGGTCCCCTGAAGGATGATTGTGGACGAATATCACCGAGGCTGCCGAGGAGGAAACCGCTTCCTTGAAAACCTCACGGGGATGGACCACGCTCGTATCCAGGCTTCCTATGGAAACCGGTCTGCAACCTATTAACCTGTTTCTGGTGTCCAGGCAGAGCACCAGAAAATGTTCCTTCTTCTTGCCTTTCAACCGGCTCCTTACCGCGGCAGCTACGTCCTCCGGGGACTTGAGCAGCGGCATAGGTTTCTCACCCTCATCGGCTTCCAGCCTTTTGCTCAATTCCAGGGCAGCTTTAATCTGGGCCGCCTTGGCAGTCCCGATACCTTTCGTCTGGGTCAACTCCTCTACAGAAGCATTGGCAACACCTTTGAGATTGCCAAACCGGCTCAACAGATTCTGGCTGGTCACTATGACAGACTCACCCTTAACCCCTCGACCCAGCACCAGAGCCAGGATTTCCGGAGCAGAAAGGGCTTCGCTCCCCAGCTTGAGCAGCCTTTCCCGGGGGCGCTCGCTGGGGGGCAAATCACGAACAGTAAAGGAGTATTCCATCGATTACCTCATAGAGTTGATTCCCCGGACGACCTTTGCGAAGCCCGCTTCTTTAGAGCCCAGGCACCCCACAACACCAATGCTATAGCCACTGCCGCTAAGACAGCACTCAGGACACGGTCGTATTGCTGCGATTCACTCGCCACGGCAGACTGAGAACTCAGCGTCTGTCGCCAACGGGCATCAAGGCCGTCTATGTCGAAGCCGTAGACCTCGGTCAGAGCGTCGTCATAGGTGCTACCTGCTCTGAAAACAGCCAGCAAATCCAGCATCTTGTCCTGTCCGTAGTTATCCAGAAGGTACTTGGCGATGCTATAGCTTTGGGCATAAGAAAGGCGGGCCTTCTCAGTCTCAGCGGAGAAGGGACTACACAGACTCTGCACCGAAATAAGCTCGTCGTCCGCAATAGCTTCTTCCAGTGAGGAGCTAAAGACAGACTGAAGCTCGCCCTCGTTGTACATAGCTAACCCTTCATCAAGCCAGATAGGGAGCTGCCCGTAAGGGCTGAAGGTGGCCTGATGAACAACAAGGTGTGTAAGCTCGTGGACCAGGGCTCTCTTGCCCCAATCAAGTTCGCTCGTAGGAATACCGATAGCGATTGTGCTGAACGCAGTAAAGGCGGCCCCGCCAGTCCATTCCTGAGGAAAGATCATGGCCCCCTTCAAATCATCAGTGGAGGCATAGATATACACATCGATGGGCCTTTCCGGGCAAGCGCCAACATCCTGGGTCAAACCGACGAGTCCTTCCTCACAGGTATCCATTAGCTCCTGGGCAAAGGCGTCATCGCCCTCATACCAGAAAATGGTCATCTCATTTCCTTCAGGTGGGCTACTGGTCAAGCTCCGCCAATCATAGCGATCATCATCGAAACGCACTATCTGAGGTGAGGTCTCCAGCCTGCTCCCGTCGGCATCCTCAACCACCCACCAATATGTGACTTCGGCACCGGGAGGCAAACTGGCATTACTCATATCCCATACCCAGCTAGCATCTACCTTGCTTGCCGGAGCAAAATCAGCCCAACCTTCACTGACGATTTCACCGTAGTCCATCTTGTCCACCTGGTAGCAGAGACGGACATCCACAATATCACTGCTGCTCTCAGCCTCAAGAGTGAACGCAGCCTGGCTCGGGAAATCTATGGCCACGTCGCTGGCTATCACTGTAATGTCATCCACAGCTCCGACGGCGCAGGGGCTCAGCAGCAACAGAAGAAGAGAGGCTGTTAGGGCGATGTATCTAGCCATTTCCCACTCTGGACCGAAGATAGGCAGTGACAAACCCATCCAGTTCCCCATCCAGTACAGCATCGGGGTCATTAACCTGATATTCAGTTCGAAGGTCCTTCACCATCTTGTATGGGTGAAGAACATAGCTGCGAATTTGGTTTCCCCAGCCCGCTTCTATGCGGTCGCCCTTGATCCTGGCTCTTTCCTCTTCTTTCTCTCTTTGGTCCAGCTCCAGCAGACGAGAATAAAGGATCTTCAAAGCGGCTTCTTTGTTTTGATGCTGAGACCTCTGGCCCTGACAGGTGGCCACCAGGCCGGTAGGCAAATGCGTTATCCTGACGGCGCTGCTCGTCTTCTGCATATGCTGTCCGCCGGGCCCACTAGATCTGAAAGTATCGACCTTCAAGTCCTCCGGGGCTATTCTGATATCCACTGTCTCCTCGGCTTCAGGGAGGACTTCCACCAGGGCAAAGGATGTGTGACGGGCATGGTCAGCGTCAAATGGGGAAAGCCGAACCAACCTGTGTACCCCATGTTCGCTTTTGAGATAGCCATAGACATAGCTGCCCTTGATCTCCACGATAGCGCTTTTCACACCGGCCTCTTCTCCAGGGGAGACGTCCAGAACCTCAGCCTGATAACCATGCCGCTCTGCCCACCTCAGGTACATTCGGAGCAACATATTCGCCCAGTCCTGAGACTCCGTCCCTCCAGCCCCGGCATGAAGGGCCAGCATGACATTCCGACTATCGTATTCGCCGACAAAGAGCTGCTGGCTCTCCAGTCGCCCGAACTGAGAGTTTAGTTTCCTTAGCTCCCGTTGTAGCTCTTCCGCGAGAGTGTAATCGTCCTCTGCGACGACCAGGCCAATCATTTCATGAAGGTCGCTGGCTTTCTTTTCGAGGTCGCGCCAGGCATCGACCAGGCTCTTCTTGGCCGCCAGCTGCTGCATGGTGGCCTTGGCCCTGGCCTGGTCGTCCCAGAAATCAGGTTGCGCTGCCTCTGCCTCTATCCTGGCAATTTCCTTCTCTTGGCCAGCTACGTCAAAGGTGCACCATGATGTCCGAGATTCGCCGAAGCAAGGCTTCTAGATTCTCTTTCTCTTCCTGCATTCCTGCTCTCTCTCCATTCAACGAGTTTATCAACCACCCGGGTCCCGCTATAGTCTCCCTGTGGACATAGTCAAACAGCCTGCGACGATAGCTCAGGTGCAAAAGCCAGTCTGCCCGAGGCAGCCAAATGAGCCAGGCGGGTAGGTTCAGGAAGCCTGTACCCGCGGCAGCACTTCATCACCCATTGCAGAGCCGATGCCAGGTCGATCTTGTGCCCTACGGAAACGTATACTGGCCTTACCCTACACTTGGTTCTTAACGCTGCTCCAATGACCTCCTCCTTATCAAGCAATTCAGCATGAGAACCAGGCTCTTCTCCTAGAGGCTGATGGCTGCCACAGAGAATGGACTTTGCACACCCTACGGTGGGCAAATCGAGAAAGAGCCCCAGATGTGTTGCCAGACCCAGCCTCCTGGGATGCGCGATCCCCTGACCATCAACCAGAAGAAGGTCCGGAGTATGGCCTAGTCTCTCACAAGCGGCCAGGATCAGGGGGCTCTCTCGAAAGGACAACAGGCCTGGAATGTAAGGCAG
>Ga0180433_10005998_pt1 | contig 16145 bp, 25 predicted proteins | sample SS_ome_8_FD_132980 | JGI IMG/M metagenome (GOLD analysis project Ga0180433, IMG submission 132980) | Hypersaline lake sediment archaeal communities from the Salton Sea, California, USA - SS_1_D_1 metaG | ecosystem: Environmental > Aquatic > Non-marine Saline and Alkaline > Hypersaline >... | reverse complement strand
ACTAAAAGCATATAGGAACGATAAGCTTAAGGCAAAAAGCGAGGAGTTGGGGGGACAAACATGAGCTTTGAGGAATTACAGCAAAATACAGCAGAGTTTTTCCAAGAACTAAGACAAAGACGTAATAAAAGACACACACAGAATTTTAGTTCGGATAAAACAAATTATACTAGCCAACCCACCAAAACGATTCCACAGACGAATACAGATCGCCCTGTCCCGATTATAAACAATATTTACAACCAATACCCACAAACACATACTAAATTCGGCTTCTTTTCTACTTTAGCTACAATAATCTTTATGACTATAGTTTGTGCCATTACGTTTCTACTAATAACAAATCCAGATCGTTTAATCTATATTTGGGAATTCTTGAGGGGTTTATTATGATGGATGTAGAAGATATTATACTACAAGTTAGGGAGCATTTAACCCCTAAACCAAGCCTAATGATGTGCCTGGAAATAGCCCAAAAGATTGAGGTAATGGAGAAGAAGAAGCGATATTGGGTAATATTAAGCCAAGAGGATATAACAGATTTGGAATTGGGGCAAACACTTATTATTGAGCAACCTAATGGAGCAGAAGTTGTTGTTGTTTATAAAGACGTAATTGTGCCTATGTTGGAGGATTTGGGAGATGGGTAAGGGATTTGGACCGTTACAAAAAGCAATTCTTAAAAGAATAACACGGTATCCAGAAGGACTTCCAATCTATACTTTAGCTTATCGTATCTTTGGTAAGAATTATTCTCAAAATGAATACCAGAAAGTCTGGAATGCTGTAAAAAGACTTGAAAACAAAGGACTTGTAATTATTAGTCCAGAAAAGGCTAAAGGTTCTAATATAGTATGCAGAAAATTCTGTTGGGTGTATTTAGTAGAAAACATGGAAAAACATACACTTTTTTGTTTGAATTATGATGGACCCCTACCACCATATCCTCAAACTATTAAAACAAAATCGAGAAAATAACAGGAGTAAAATAGTTTTAAGCGTTTAGTCCTTTGTGAAAGTTTAAATAAAATGACTTTACTATCAATCAATGTTAAGGAGTAAAGTTACCATTTTTGCACTTTTTTACTACTTAGTGGTAACTATAGACAAAATCCAGAACCTTTTTTTCCAGATGGCTAGACTAATGGGATCTGTTCTGAAAATTTCAAGAGGTCGAAATGATATGAAATTGGATAAAACCCAAGAAAAAATAAAGCAGTTGGTTCGAACCCCTGTGGTTCTGGTACACGAACATAATAAACCAAAGAAAATTTGGATAAACAAAAGGAATTAGATAAGATGAATAAGAAAAAAGTTTTAGATATTGAAGCTGGAGACGAAAGAGAGAAAGTATACGAAATAGCAACAAAAACACTAGAAGAATTTGGAATTATTACTGATATGATACGTCATTATTGTCCAATGAATGAATTTACAGAGAATTATAGAAAGAAACTCAAAGAATACATAAAAAACAATAACGAACCCAGATGGAAACTGTCTAAGTTTGGCGAGTTCCATACAAATCCAACTTTGGCTCGTAAGATGATAAAGCATTTGGGACACGAAGAAGAATTCTTGACTTTAGATAAAGAAATACAAGAACAAATAATTTGGACTCTTAATGGTGAAAATTACTCGTTGTTGATCTGTGAAAGCGACTATCCATTATACCATCTGATTGTTGACGAAGAAGAACTCTGGAACGACCCGAATCTATGGGTGGAGGAATAGATGATGGATGAAAGTATCATTAGGCATTTTGAATCATATATGGAAGAAGTATCAGATACACTCTGTTCTTATAGGAAATTTGGTATTGATCCTGAAAAGATATTAGCTGCACTTGAAGAAGAAAAAGAAAAAATAAAATTTGAAGAAGGATACTATGCCCCAGAATATTACCATTAATTTTTCCTCTTTTTTAAGGTGTTACTATGAAGATTTTTATACCTACTATTGGAAGAGAAGGCAAGCAAATAACAATCAATTCAATAAAAGGGAGCAAGTGGGAAGATAGAACTTACCTAGTATGCCCTAAAAATGAAAGGCATAATTGGAAAAACATAATTTACCAGCCAGATGAAATAAAGGGAATTGCTCAAGTTAGACAATGGATAATAGAAAGCTCAGACGACTCCTTTGTTTGCATGTGCGACGATGATATATATTTCTACGGGAAAAATATCTCAGGTGGATTGAAGGGGAAGAAACTGGACAAGCTTTTTGACCAATTTGAAAAATGGTTATCTGAAGGAAAAGTTTTTGTTGGAGTAACGGACCATCTTTATTGCAACATGAAAGAAGATATATATCACTTTGGACCCCCAACACAGTGTTATGCGATGAATAGAGATTATTTGAAAGAACACAACATAAGATATGATGCAGTTGAGCTATGTGAGGATTATCATGTACCATTATCTGTTTTAGAAAGTGGTAGAAAATGCTGGTTTACGAGTGAATTCAATATTAACCAGTATAAGGTTAATGGGGATGGAGGTTGCAGCAATTATAGAGATATAGAAAGAGTAACCAAAGCTTGTGAAGAATTTAGAAATTTACATCCTAAATTTGTGAAATTTAGATATGGAAAAAATTTTAAGAACCAAGGTGTTCCCGTTGGCTTTAAACTGATGGTTAGCTGGAAAAAAGCTTTTCTCAATGGCAGAAGGAAAGTTGTGAACTGCAAGCTTAGTGACTTTATATGAACGTTGATGAAGAGATAATCTGGGACGAATATCGACAGGGACAAATTTCCTGGGATGAATTGTATGACATCATAACTGGAGAATTAACTGAAAAGGGCAATATCGTTAAAAAAATAAAACAAGAAATACTTGATAAATATCGAGTGCTGAAGTATAATAAAAATGACGAGATTATAGCAGTTAATTGCCCTAGATTAGCACAATGCATACTTCAAGAATTTTATTACAACTTTATTACAGTTAGAGATAATAAAGAGATATACTACTATGAAGATGGTTACTATCATCCTGATGGTGAAACGATTATACAACATATCGCTGAAGATTTATTGGATGAACTTTGTACGACACATCGCAAGAATGAGGTAGTTGGTTACATTCGAGATCTGAATTTTATTGATAGAGGATGTTTTGATGAAAGGTTGAATTTGCTAAATCTTGAGAATGGTGTATACAATATTAAAACAAATGAGCTTATTAGCCATAGTCCTGATTATCTCTTTTTAAGTAAGATACCTGTTGTATATGATCCTGACGCGAAATGCCCTAAAATTTTAAAATTTTTAAATGAAGTAGTTTACAAGCACGACATTCCAGTAATTCAGGAATTCTTTGGCTATTGTTTTTATCGAAAATATCATATTCATAAGGCATGTATGTTCCTTGGTGAGGGAAAAAACGGAAAAAGTACAACGATAAGATTATTAGATAAACTTCTGGGTAAATATAACATATCAAACAAATCTTTACAAAGTATTGTTTATGATAAGTTTGCCTCAAGCTCTCTCTATGGCAAGCTCGCGAATATTACAGCTGATCTATCCCCAAGAGCCATTAAACAAACTGGTATGTTTAAAATGCTTACAGGTGAAGACCAAATAGATGCTGAAAAGAAATTTAGAGACAGCTTTTCTTTTACAAACTATGCAAAATTTCTGTTCTCTGCAAATACATTACCGAAGGCTGATGATCAAAGCTATGCGTATTATAGAAGATGGCTACTGATTAGCTTCCCAAATACTTTTGAAGGTGAAAAATGCAATCCCAACATATTTGATGAAATATCAGATGAAATACCTGGTTTATTTAATTGGTCTATCAAAGGTTTAAAAAGATTGTTGAAGAATGGTGATTTCTCTTATAATAAAACTGTTGAAGAAGTAATGGAACAGTATAGGACAATGAGCGACCCGATTTATGCTTATGTTCAGGAATTTATTGAGCAAAAGAGTGGGACAAGTATAATTAAACAGGAACTATGGGGACATTACACGAAATGGTGCAAAAAGAAGAAATTACCCATTACGCCAAGAAATATGCTTACGCAAAGATTGAATGAACACCTGCCTGAAATGAAAATAGGTAAAGTAGGCCCTAAAGGAAAAAATAAACCCGCATATTTGAACATCGCTTGGAAGAACCCAGTAACCGTTTCTATAGGGGTGGAGGAACAACGGTTACCGTGTTAATGGGGTTGTTTTCTATTTAAATAATAAAGATATTACGATTATTTACTTATAATAAGTTTGAACCCGTATAACCCAGCTACCGTTTTTTATCAAAATTCTATCATAAAACTAACTAAACTATATAAGTGAGGACGATCCATTATTATTTTTGAACTTAGATATTAATCTGAGGAGTGCGTTAATATGTATGTAGGGAGGTGGTCAAGTGACCATAACAAAGGAAGAGGCTCTTTTTTATAAGAACAAACTAGTTAAAATTGTAAAGTCAAACAAATTTGTTGAGTATGGATACCCATTTTCTATAGGGGAAAAAGGACTGTTTTTAATAACCGAGCGAAAGAGGGATTTATGGATTTCATTTGAGGACATCAAAGAGATTGAAAGCGACCCGAAAAAACCGCGATGGTGGAAGGAAGAGTACGATAAATTGCTGGAGGGTAACTAATGACAGAATTAAAACCAATATTAACCCAACCAGACCTTCTTACAAAGATTCTTGAAGAATCAAACAAAGGCTCTATTGGTGAACTAGACAGCAAGATAGCTATTATTAATATAAATTGGACAAAGCTTGTGAAGAATAGAGAATCCTCTTCAAGTAATTTAGCTATAAATTCAAAATCTGGGGCTGGAAAAGACCGTGCTGTTAAAGTATTGTATTCTATAATCCAAAACCCGGACACGCTAATACATAGGAGTAAAATAACACCCGAAGTATTTACATATTGGCATCAAGGTGAAGAGGATTGGACTTGGGATGGAAAACAGCTTTACTTAGAAGATGTAACAGATAAATTAATCAACGGTCCTGTTTTTAAAACGATGGCTTCAGGGGGTTCTACAGCAACAGTTGTGGATAAACAAAGAGCAAAAGATATAGAAATCAAAGGTAAGCCAAACATAACGGTGACTGGATATAACATTAGTTTTAGTGAAGAGCTATTAAGAAGATTTGTTATTCTTCACCTAGATGAATCTAATTTGCTAACATCCTATGTTAAAGAATATAAAAGCAAAGAAGCAATGGGCATACTTAAAAACACCCCAAATAAAAACCTGAGAGAAGCTTTACAAAATGAGCTAAAAGAAATAGAAGTTGTTGTGCCTTTTGCCAATAAATTAAATCACATTTTACCAGACACTTTATTAATGAGGGATTACCACAGTAAATTCTTAGATTGGATTAAAGGAAGTTGTGCAGGTTATCAGAAGCAAAGGGAACAAAACAAGCAAGGACAGTATATAGCCACATGGGATGATTATTCTATTGCCCGTATAACTTTGTTAAAAGTCTGCTCAAACACAAGTATGATATCTACTTCAATAAAAGACGAAAAGGTATTGCAATTTATAAGGGAAAACGAAGGTTGTTCAGCCAGTAAAATTGCTAAGGGAACCAATGAGAATTGGTATTGTTATCAGGGTGGGGGATTAGCAAAACTAGAGGAAAATGGTTTGGTGACTGGGGTTTTATTACATGATGAATCAGCAAATAAAACAGTAAAGAAGTATTTTTCAAATACCGAACCGATTGTGAATGTTCCTTTGTTTCCTGAAGGTATAGAAGTAGATAAGGTAATAAAAGAAGATTGTGATCAATTAGCGAGGGTATTAAGGCAAAACCTTAAAACCGCAACAGAGGAAAAATTAAGTGACCTTAAAACCACCTTAATACCAACAACAGGAGTAAATTCAATAGGTATTAAGGTATTAAGGTATTTATTATATAATGGAATAAGTAGTATACTAAATAGACCTAAATACCTAAAAAACCATAAATACCTTCCATATGGCCGGTATTTAGGCGACCTTAATACCGAATTTAATTTTGTATCCAAAGAGGTAATGGACGTTTTTAATAAGAGTACACCTGGGGGGGAACACTAGTTTTTTTGGTGATATATTATGGAGTATGAAGATTTAGTTTTTGGACAATATATAAATATGGTAAATGCAGAAAATAGGTTTTTTGACGAAATAGACAGGATGTTTTTGCTACTGGGAAAGAACGAGAAAACACAGTCTGAATATAAGACGTTAATTGAGAATCTGGAAAAGGAAAAAAACGAACTTAGAAACGAAGAGAAAAAGAAAGTTATTTATTATTTTGGACAGGATATTTTGACTGAGTTAATGTTTGAAAAAGATATGCAAATAAACCGAAAATATAGGCGAAAAGTTTTGACTGAAACACAGGATTTTCTAAGGAGAAATGGCTTATTGCAACTCAGGGAGGAAAAAGACGATGGGAAATAAAAAAATTTCAGTTTCTGAGCAAACATACAAGCGACTCAAGAAGCTAAAGAGGGATACAGGTGCGAAGCACTTCACTAACTTATTGGACGCAATTCTAGACGTTTTAAATGAATCGGGGGGAGGGGGTATTTCCAATAAATAATCTTCCTTTTAGGATTGATATAGAGAGGTGAGAAAAAATCATGAATTTGAGCCATTTTGTAGGATATGAAGTCCGGATTACGCTCAAGAGTGGCAGCGAAATTGTTGGTAAGGTGACCGATTACGATGCTGGAATCGTTTATTTGGATTGTAAGGGGTTATTTCAGTATTATCCTGAAGACGCTATACAGGGAGTTGTACGTCTGTGAAGAGAGTGCGTTATGACCCCCGATTTTATTTGGATCAATATAAACCACTTAGAGTAATACGAACAACAAGTGGAGATTTTTACGGCTTTATAACTAAACAAGACGAAGAGAATTACTACGTCCAGACTCCATTTAGCGAGTGTATCATACTGCCCAAGTCTGAAACGTTTAGCGTTGAGGAGGACAAATGGGAATTATGAAAGTTGCTGTTGCATATTTGCGTGTGAGTACAGATAAGCAAGATGAAGAGTACCAGTTGGAATATATTAACAAATTTATTGAAGACAATAAATGGGAAAGAGGGGATACCTATAGAGACCATGGTTCTGCATATAACGAGAACAAGGTAAGACCGGACTTTGAGCGTATGTTAGAGGATGCTAAGAAAGGTAAATTTGGACATATTGTAGTATACGATCTAGATAGATTCTCCAGAAGGAAAGCAGAGGAAGTTCTAGACCTTATAAAACAATTGCGTATAATATATGGAGTTGAGGTAAATGCAGTCTTTGGAGATGAATGGAAAGACTTGATTAATGTAATTAATCATATACCAGAGATGGGTTTTATTGGTAAATCCCTATGCGACTTCTTAGAAAGTATAATCGTTGGTATTAAGGCACATAATGCACATATTTACTCGGAGAAGCTAAGTGACTGTGTTAGGAATTCTCCTAGATTCCAAAAGGCAAAGGAAGAAAGAAGAGTTGGACGTCCAAGTATAAAAACAGATACTAAAGAATTAATACAACTAAGAGAACAAGGTTTGAGCTATGGGGAAATAGCAAAGAAGTTAAATCTGACAAAAAGCTTCGTTTACAAAACCCTCAATAATTCGTATTGAGTTGGATTATCGGTTTATAGGTCGTATACAAAAGGTGACCTTTAAAAAACAGGAAGTTGAAAATATGATGAATGATAGATTAGAAAGAGTACAAATTGGAAGAGAAGATGAAGTACCAATTGATGTTTTAGGTAATTGGTTCTTGATTGTGAAAGATGATGGAAGCTGGGATGCAGGTCAATCTAATGATGATGATTTTAGAAAACATTTAGAAGACCCACACACAAAAAATGTATTTTGTATTTGGCATGGTCAATACAGAACAAACTTATTTCTAATGGATAAAAATAAACTGATTAAAAAATTTAAAAAACTTGGATTTAACATATTCCAAGATTAATATAAAACCCAATTATTTGAATAATTGAACTTTTCTCTCATAAAAATCTATTTAAGCTAAAAATATATATTAAAAACAATCATTAATTACGATGGAGCGAGGTATAAAAGATGGAAACTGAGGATATAAACAAGATTAAGTTTTTAGTGAATTTAGATTCAAAAGAATTTATAAGTGTTGATGAAATTGACACAGAAACACCGAATCTTATAACAAGACTTCAAACAGGAGTCTGGACGGGGAATAAGATTTTTGGTATTACCCAACTTACATCTGATTTTAAGGATTTCACTAACGTGACTACAAAATTCAAAAGTTTTGAGAAAGATGATATGCCCTTTATCACGATAGAAGGAAAAGACGAAAGAACAGAAACCATTACTATACATTCAAAAAGAAAAAAATAATATTTGGAAGTTGTCATTCTATTGGAAACGTCATTACCTTTTTAAAAGAATAATTGTTACAAATGTTTGTATGGATACAGCAATAGTATATTCGTCTGGAATTGTCAAAAAAGGCGAGGAGATAATTGAGTTTGTGCCAAGTAATTGGAAAGATGAAAACAAACACATATTACCTGGCAGTTTGCTTATAACAAACAAAAGGTTATTGTTCCTTAAGAAAGCAGGAGTTTTTTCTAAGGGCCTAAGTGTTGCTTTTTCTTGTTCTCTTGGAGATATTGAAAGTATTTCACCTGGAGGCCTCTTAGGTAAAAGAATGACTGTTACTTTCAATAAAGAAGGTAAACTTATATCCTATGATTTTGCCTGTAAAAATTCGGAAGTTGTCGTTCAAAAACTTGTTGGGGCTAAAGACGAATTTGCAGAAGAAAAGACAATAGAGGCAAAAAGGGTTATTATCGAAGAGGGAAATAAAGACGATTCGGTAGAGATACTTAAGAAAAGACTTGCCCGTGGCGAAATTACTCTGGAAGAATTCCACGAAAAGATACAGCGAACCTAAAAAAATAACATTTTAGATGTTACAAAAATTATTGTTGGGAAAAACAATAGATAATTCAATAATAAACTCTAGATAAATATTAAAAAGGAGATGATAAAACCCGATGAAAAAAATAGATTTGAATAGTAGTTTTGTAGCAGGTGTAATCAGCATATTAATCCTAGCATTTGAAGCATTTGGTTTATATGTTTCCTTAAGTACAGGTCTTTTCGGTTTTTCATTTGGCGACATAATTCTGATCCTTGGTTTCATCCATATCTTTCATAAAACTTTGTGGAAAAAACAAAGACTTACTAATTGGGAATGGCTTGGTTTCTCTATATTAGTAATTTGGTTTTTAGTGACTTTTATGATTGGTTTTGCAATTGGCTACTCGGGAGGAGTATTCTAACCAATACTTGTTTTGAAGTTGTAGTATGGAGCAAAAAAGAAATAATTCCAATTAAAATCTGTTAAATATATTTCATTATCTTTTTATAACTTAAATTGTTACAAATTATTCTAATGGGGAGAAAAAATATGAGAAAGACGCTAATATTATTCATTTTCATAGTTAATATATGTGTAGGATTTCTAAGCGGATGTATAGATGAAAAATTATCAACAACGAATGAGAATCTCGGTATTGCTTTTAAAAATATTGACACTCATTTTTATAATTATGATTATGAATATTCTTGGAGCATATTGATGAATTATGCTACTTTTACTTTATCAATGTTGGATGGAATGAAAAATTATGAAGATTTAATTGGCGAAGAGATAACATATGTTGAAGATACTATACAAAATTACCAAAATTCTGGAGATTCTTCAAGCGATATTGATGAAAAAATTAATCTATATAATTCAAAAAAGAATACAATAAAAACTTCATTAAATAATATGATTACTTATAGATATTTTATAAATATGACTAGAAATAAAATGATATTATTAGAAAATTATGTTTCAAAAAATGATCTTATGAATCTAAAGGTTCAATCTGAAGATTATGAAGAAGCGGTTATTTACTTAGATGAAATGGTCGATATTTTAATTAAATTAAAAAACAATGAATACAATAGGTCTGAACTGGGTATAGGGACATATACAGAAGAAATATTTAGTGTATATGATTTATATCAAGAAGCTTGGAGTATTTATAGACAATATCTTCTAACTGAAGACGAAACAGAGGCAAACGATCTATATCAAGAATATTCAGAAAAATATGATGAAGCATATGCTATTGAGTCAAATGAGAATCTAACCGAGGCAAATGAGGAAGTTGATGGATGGTATCAAGAAAATATTGCTGTTTGTATTGATATATTTGTTGGCTATGAATAGTTTTATGATAGCTTGATAAACTAAGGTAGTGATTATGGAAGAAAAAAAAGAGCATACAAATAATGGAATATTGTCGCTAATTTTTGGAGTAATGGGTGCAATATTGATTATCAATTGGTTTGGTATAATTCCTAATTTTCCACCTTTAATTTTAGGAGTATTGGCAATATTTTTTAGTAGAAAGGCAAAAAAGGAAGGAGATAGCTATGGTAAAATTGGAACGATACTGGGAATAATAGCAACAATTATTGGAACCTTAACGGTTATTGCATGGATTATATATGTTTATATCACATTTAGTTATTTTTAACCTTAGGGATTTATTTTCTTATTTTAACAAGTAGCACTAGTTGTACAAAATCCTGTTAATGAAAATATAATTAAAATGTTTATTATTCAATCGGTATACTTTATTTTTTATTCCAATAATACAATAAAATTAATAATGAAAACAGTAAAATGCTAAATTCAAAACCTGGGATATTACCTAGTAAATCATCATTCCAATATTGAATTTCATATCTTGCTAAAGGCATATTAAAATATCCACCGTATCCATAATATCCTCCACCATATATTGTCTGTATATCATAAATACCACGGTTGACCATACTATTCATATGTCCCTCAGAAAAGAGTACATCTAATTGTGGTTCTAAAAAATAAAGACCTTCATCTGAAGTTTCAATTGCTACAATAGCGTGGTCTCCATAAGTTTCGGTTGGATCATATAAATAAACCATTCCAGCTCTAATACCTTTTTCTTTAGCATTATGGATAACATCTCTACTAAAATCTTCACATACATATGTATAATATTGATACTGATTTGAGTCAGTAGTATCTTCTAAAACAAACTGACTTAATTCATTATATGTAGGATTTTTTATTGATGGCTCAGCACTTTCAGGAAGATTTTCAATATTAAATGGATTTAAAGATTCGTAATTAAATTCCGAAATGGGATTTATTAGAGCTGAAGGAGTTAAATAAATGTATAAGCAAAAAGATAATAATACAATTGAAAGAATTAATTTATATCCATTTTGTAATCCTCTTACTCCATATTTTAAATTCTGTAAAAGCTTGTAAAGATAGTAAAATGTCGCTATTAGAAATATTAGAAATATCAGAGAACCCAGTTTTATAATTCCTAGATCAACATCATTTAAGATTTTGATATTTGAAAAAATTACCCAAGTAAATATTGTTATTCCAATAAATAAACCAAGATTTTTTAGAGTTGGTTCCACCCATAATTTACTTCGAGGATGCGTTTTCCAGAAAAACCAACTAATAAATTTGTTTTGATGCTTATAAAGAGGTTTTTTCAATGTTTTTGGGGATTTATCTTCTCTTTCTTTTTTCCTTTGCTTCTTTATTATTTCTTTAACTTCATTTTCAACTTTTTTATTTTCTATTCTTACTTTATTACCTAACTCTTGGTTAATAACATAAAAACCAAAATTTATTGATGTGTTTATATTTGCATAAATATCTAGTAATCTCTTTGCCGAAATATGTTTTTCACTTGACGCTTGTATTGTATATTTTCCTGGTAAAACAGACAATTTTATTTTTCCATCTTGATCTGTTTCAGCTGAATATTTAATAGGAGAATAAAAATAATTTTCATCGATCCTAAGAAGCAAAACATTACATTTTTTATATGGTTTACCCATTATGTCATTTATTCTAATTTTTACTATACAATGTTTATTGTTGGTTGCTCTATCTTCACTTTTCTCTTTTGTTTCGATTTTCTTATCACTTTCTTTGACTTTGTCTTTGTTTGATTGGGATGTATCAGATTTATTTTTTTTATTGAAAGAATAACATGAATAACATTTTATGACATTTCCATGTTTTGATGAATATGTTTTTCTTGCTTCACTTTCAGGAATTTTTTGACCGCACCTATCACAAGTAACAAAAACTTTTTCATCTTTTTTTGGAGATGATATATCTTTGTTTTTTTCTTTATTATTTACGCTTATTTGGGAGGGAGTTGGGTCTTTTCTTTGTTTCTTATGCTGAATTATTTTTTCTTCTGTTTTATCATATGAAGTTTGAATCTCTTGAAACTTTTTCCCCCTCCCACTCATCCGATCCAAAGCTTCTCTATATCTTTTATTTTTTATTTTTTCTTGTTTCATAATAAAAATTGCATATTCTGGGCAAGGATGGAAATTATCTTTTTTTGTCCACTCTTTCCATTCATAAAACTTTTTTGAATTCCTAAAATGAGGCATACTTGGAGGAACTGCTCTATAATGATCATCACAAAAATATTTTTTACAATAAGGGCATGGTGTCAATTTTGTCTTTTTCTTACAATTATGTGAATAACGATTACATATAGTATTATCTGGTTTTGTCTCTTCTTTTTTTTCTTTTCTAGTCGGTATTCTAAGTTTGTTTCCGTTGATAACCCTTAGACCTCCTGGAGGGACCCAGAAATCGGTTAACGAATCATCAAGTTTGTTATAAAATGCAGTGTCATGTGCTGCATTAAATATATGAGTAACTTCGTGAAAAGCTGTTTCCTTTATGTCTTCATCAGTTGCTTCTAGTAAGTAAGCACGGGAGACATATATTGTGTTGGATGTTAATTCAATATATGCATTTGCATCAGGTAATTCAGTAAATCGACCATCTTGAAAAAAGACTTTCGGCTTATATTTTAATTTATATATTTTGCACGCTTGCTCAACGTAAGATTCAAACTTGCTTTCCTTCATTCTTAGGATGTCACTTTCGTTAAATCTGTCCAATTATTGCCTCCTAAGTTTCCTTAATTTATATCTATTTCTTATCAACGTCATCTTAATAACATTTTTAACTCTTTTTTGTGACAAACCAAAAAAGATATATATTTGTGTATACTAATATATACTTTGAGGTGAACATTTTGGATAAATGTACCTGGCTAGAAAGAAAGTATGGCTTAAGCAGAATACAGGCAATGGCTCTTTCACAAAGGGAATATACCAACAGGAATTTTGGTTTGTATGGGTCAATCGACCGATGGTAATTTGGGCTTCTTTCACCTCTTGAGATATGGAAGGGTTTCGTCCTTGCCTTTCCTCAAACACTGGGGAGGTCTTTTGGCTTTTTCTTCCTCCCCTTCGCCACCCTTGAGGGATCGTAAATGGAATTGGATAAGGTAATTCTATACACTACAATAATTCTAATTCTTATAGCATGTGGTGTTTTTGCAGTATTAACGCTAAACGAAACAACAGCACAAGAAAGCACATTGGAAGAGCAATTTGCAGTAACGGATCCCACACAAGACCAAGAGGTAAACACAAAATATCCAATTGGAGATATAGAAAGCGTAAGACAATGGAATGGTATAGAATGGGTAGAGGTACCACTATCTGAGGTACATTGGGAAAGGGGAAGTAGAGAAGTTGTTATAGACTCAGAGGGATTGGATGGCTAATCAAACATTCTTTTTTTTAAAATTTTCTTTAACTTTAGATATAAGGACCCATTCCATTATTAAGGAATAGCTAAAAATTAATCCGGTCATAAAGAAAAAGAAAGAAAAATATTGCATAAGGAAAGCTGGTAAAAGAGTAAAATAAATAGATAATCCATATCCTGAAACAGCAATAAACAATAATATATCTAAGTTACTTAATGACCTAATAAAATTAGTTCTATATAATTTTTCTTGGGCTCGCTCCACAATATGGGCATTTTGTTCCCCCATATTTTTTATTACAATTCCAACATATTGCAGTCATTGAAACAGATTTTGTTCGTTTTATTGGTTGTTTTTTTCTTTCATCCCACGTTTCATGAAACCATTCTGAAAAACCAGGAGGAGCATCAGAATAAGCATCATTTGGACTATAACCTATCCTTAACCTTTCTTTTCCTTTTCTTTGATATATTTTAAATTCGTCTATTTGAGATTCTGTCCATTTCGATTTTTTAGACATTGATACCACATACCGACCATCAATCTTAACTAATCTATTTTAAATTTATATCCAATAATTCATTATTAAATTTAATTCAATAAAGTATATGTATGATTGTTTCTCATTTCTCCTTAAAACCTATTAAAATCTCCAAAAAAGATAAGAATGGGTGTGCTAATTAATAGCACGGTGTTATCGGAAATGGAGAAATCCGTATTAGATACGAATGGTAAGATACGACCAGAAGTAAAGGGTCGTATTAAAGGCAAAAATACTAAGGTAGATTCTACCTTAACAACAAAGAATTTTATATCTGCATTACCTAAGTCGGTCACTGTAAGTAAGATAGGAGATACTAAATACCTAGCATTAAGAGGACCTAATAAAGAAAAGCTATGTGATATAAAAGACTCAGAAGGCAAGATGCTATTCTACGGTTATAAGGACAGTTCTTGGAAGGCACAGCCGGTATATACTAAAGCAGACTTTGACGCGAGAGTAAAAGCAGTACTAGAGAGGTTAGGATAATTTTTTTATCTGGGGGAGTTTACTTTTTTAAGCTTGGAAGGTAAAAAAACAACAATTTACAACTCTTATGAGCTTATCAAAAGCACGAGAACTATTAAATTTCGAGTAAATTATAAATACCCCCCAGAAGTTTTTATCTTAAAGGAAGGATTTTTATGAAGACTCAATTTGTGAGCGTAAGCCAGTTTTTATCCTATTATAATAAACCTGGAACCAGAAAAGTTTACGAAATAGCATTAACACAATTTTTTAAGGTTGTTGGAGTAAAACCCGAGAACTACTTTACAGAAGACAGGGATTATGCAACTGACATAAGAAATTTTATAAAATGGTGTAAACAACAAGGATTAAGAGATAAATCCATTTTAAGTAAGTTAGGTGGAATTCGGTGTTACTTATCATATAACGGTTATGAAACATCTAGATTTCTTTCAAAGGAGATAAGCCGAGAGGTAAGTAGTGAAGCAGTAACACGGGATAAAATACCAAATCGACAAGAATTGCGTAATTTACTTGACCACATGGATTTTGGGACAAAAGTAATATTTTCGGTTCAAGCAACAAGTGGTATGCGACTTGGCGAAATATTAAAGCTTCTGGTAGAGGATGTGGACTTTAACAGTAATCCAACACGTATTTTAATAAGAGGTATAAACACAAAGAATGGTAAGAATCGAACAGCTTTTATTTCTAGCGAGGCAACAACGCTTTTACAGGAATGGTTACGTATACGAGAGGACAAGTTAGGGAAAGCAGTGGAGCATTCTGTAAGAAGAGGTAAAGATAAGAGTTTGGACGATAACAGGTTATTTCCCTATGCCGTAATGACCGTACATAGAAAATGGACAAATGCACTCAAAGATGCTGGCTTATTTGAAAGAGACCCAATAACTAAGCGTATAACAATACACCCACATAGTTTGCGTAAATATTTCCGAGTATGTTGTGGTAAGATAGTAAGCCAAGATGTTGCAGAAGCACTTATTGGTCATCAACAGGGATTAAACGCAATATACGGAAGGTATTCGGAGGAGCAACTAGCAGAAGAGTATAGGAAATGCGAAGATAGCTTACTGCTATTTACAGATACAGAACGGATAATAAAACAAATTAAACCCGAGCTACAAGCACAGCAGAAGTGCATTTCCAAAGTAACAATGGAAAACCAGACATTAAAAGAAGAGCTATCCGAGATACAACAAATGCTTCCGGATTATACGGACATAATTAACAAAATACAGCACATAGGTGGAGTATTAGAAAAATATTCCAAATTACCATATGGCGAGCAACTAAAAGCATATAGGAACGATAAGCTTAAGGCAAAAAGCGAGGAGTTGGGGGGACAAACATGAGCTTTGAGGAATTACAGCAAAATACAGCAGAGTTTTTCCAAGAACTAAGACAAAGACGT
>Ga0180433_10005996_pt1 | contig 16147 bp, 17 predicted proteins | sample SS_ome_8_FD_132980 | JGI IMG/M metagenome (GOLD analysis project Ga0180433, IMG submission 132980) | Hypersaline lake sediment archaeal communities from the Salton Sea, California, USA - SS_1_D_1 metaG | ecosystem: Environmental > Aquatic > Non-marine Saline and Alkaline > Hypersaline >... | reverse complement strand
TAATAAAATGGAGATGATATCCCGTAGAGCTTATGGGTTTAGAAACTTTGAAAACTATAGGTTGAGAGTTAAAGCGCTATGCTGTTAGGGAGCGGGTTGCCCCGTTTGTTGGTGAAGAGCCAAAAGATTTTTGGTAGCGGGGATAGGATTTGAACCTATGACCTTCGGGTTATGAGCCCGACGAGCTACCAGACTGCTCCACCCCGCGTTGAATTCAAGAAATATAGTTATCCTTTACAGCTATTATACAACTGTTATTCCTACCGCAGAATCATATTATAACCATTTTTATATTTTTTTCAAACCTGTTTTATGTTCAATGGTTATGTTTACTATTGCCTCAATGGTTATAATACTAAAATTGATCTGTATTTCTGGATATTATAAGGATATTGCCAATTTTTTGAAGCAAAACAGGCAAAAAGTAAAAAGCAGCACCTATTTCCTGGATAGAAGCTTATCTATACCCTCGGCTGCTACTTTCGCATCTGCTATCGCAGTTACCGCATCAAGATTTATATTTACGATATCGCCACCGGCAAAAACTCCGTGTATTGTCGTCTGACCATCTTCATCTACTTTAACTTTTCTTCTCTCTGTAAATTCAAGTTTCTCAAAAAGTTCCCGTGGTATAAAAGAAAAATCAGGACCCTGCCCGATTGCCTCTATTATCGTATTTCCTTCCAGGAATATTTCCTTATCCTCATAAAAAGTCGGTGAAAATCTTCCATTTTCATCAAATACCGACTTAACCTTAACGCCCTGAAGACCTTTTACATTCCCTCTCTCATCCAGAATCACTTCTTTAGGCCCCCAGCCGGGATTAAATTCTATACCTTCTTCTTTTGCTTCTTTAATCTCTTCTTTATTTGCCGGCATTATATCCCAGTCTTCCAGAGATATCATCCTGGTCGCCACTTTCTGTCCGGGATACTGCATATGCTGCAGGCGTATAGCTTCCCTGGCTACATCCATGGCGACATTTCCACCGCCTATGACTATAACCTCTTTACCAACCCTGGCCATTTCGCCGATCTTATTCTGCTGGAGGAAATTAAGGGCAAGAATACATTTCTCGGAATTTTTAACCCTTGTTGAACGGCTCACCGTAGTTCCTATACCAATATAAACCGCATCATAATCCCTTAGAATGTCCTCGAACATCATATCTTTACCAACAGTTGTATTAAACCTGAACTCAACTCCGGTAGAAGCGATATAATTTACATCCTTATCAATTGCCTCTATGGGCAGCCGGTAGATTGGGGGACCTATTCTCAATACTCCCCCGCCGCCAGGCAGGGAGTCAAAGACTGTTACACCGTGCCCCTTCATTCTCAGGAAATAAGCTACCGACAGCCCACCGGGCCCTGCTCCTATTACAGCTACTTTCCTGCCAGTTGATTCAGATGGCGCAGCTTCCAGGGCGTCCTTGTAATTCTTTATAGTATCGGCAACATATCTTTTTAACCATCTTATTGCTACGGGCTCGCCTCTTACACTCAGAGAACAGGCGCTTTCACAGTATTTCATGCATATCCTTCCGCAGATAGCCGGTATGGGGTTGTCTTCATATATTTTCCTTAAAGACTCTTCTGTCTTATCTTCATAAATTGCATTGATATAATCGGAAATCTTTAAATGTGCCGGGCAGGCATCCTCGCATAATCCGCAACCCAGGCACCTTGATGCCTCTTTCTTAGCTTCCTCTTTAGAATACCCGATTACCTGCTCGATAAACGAAAGCTTCCTCTCCCCGGGTTCAACCTCGGGCATCTCTACTCTCTCCGGTTCAAAAAGGGCATAATCCAGGTCGGATGTAAAACCTTCATAATCTTTTTTGCGGTGGCTAAGACTTGCCTTAAGCACTGAATACTCATCATCAGGGACGAAATCTTTGCTGCCGGATTTTTCATCCTCCGGGATGAAAGTAAAAGTATCTTTTTTAAAATGGATATGTAAATAGTCCCTTGATAACCTTAATGAACCCACAGGGCACACATCCACGCACAGACCGCAAAAACAGCATCTGCCATAATCTAATTGCGGCCGCACGCTTTTTCTGCCCTTTGAAGGATTCGATTCCAGCCCGGGAATCTCCACCATTTTAATTGCCTGGTTCGGGCATATATCGGCACAATTGCCACAGCCGGTGCACTTATCCCAGTCATTCATATGGAACCCCCGGTATCTTAATGCCGGCTCTTTCTTCTCAAAGGGATATTTTAAAGTCTTCGGTTTTTTAAAAAAATATTTAATGGCCCTTAACGGACTAAACAAACTCGGTTTTGCCATTTTTTAACCTTTCTATATATTTACCAACCCCTGCTTTTAAAAACAGGTTACCTGTCTATCTCAGGTGCAACTACATATAAACTTATCATAATATTACCAACATCGGCAATGCTCGCATTTCTTAACACTTTCTCTAAAATCGTCAGTCCATGTGGATATGAAGGTGTCCTGAAGTGCGCTCGATATGGCTTGTCCCCGCCATCGCTTACGATATAAAGCCCCAGCTCACCCCTCGAAGACTCGCATCTTACATAAGCATCACTTTCCGGTATGTTCCATTTAAATGGATTTGGTATTTTATTATATACCTTGCCGCCAGGCATTTTATCAATTAATTTAAATATCATGTGAACGCTTTCAATCATCTCGTCCCTTATGACCCAGACTCTTGAATATGCATCCCCATCTTCTCTCGAGGGAACATTCCATGGGACTTTATCGTAGGCAGCATATGGCTCGACTTTCCTGATATCGTATTTCATTCCTGTTGCCCTTAATGCCTGCCCCGTCGCTCCCATTTCTTTTGCTTCTTCCCGGGTGATCTTACCTATATCCTTTGCTCTCTCGTAAAATATACGGTTATTGAAAAATGCAGCATCATAATCCGGCACACAGCTTCCTATGGTATGCAACGTATTTATTATCTTTTCCTCAAAGCCGTCTGGAAAATCACGCCTGACCCCACCGGGCCAGATATAGATATGATAAACCCTTCCGCCTGTAAGCTCTTCAAAAAGGTCCAGGATAAGATCGCGGTGGTACATTGCCCACTGGGCAACCGTATCAAAACCAAGCATGTTGGCATAAGCCCACAACCCGAACAGATGCGACCCTACACGGGCAAGTTCCAGATAAATGCTTCTTATGTAATGAGCTCTTTCCGGAACCTCTATCCCCGCCAGTTTTTCCACACCCATCGAATATATCATCTCCATTGAATCCGGCTCTACTACATTCATCCTGCAAACCATGGGAAAGTTCTGTATCCATGTCCTCTGCTCCATAAGTTTTTCAAAGCCCCTGTGAAGATAGCCCGGATTTGCTGCAGCTTCCAGGATTCTGTCGCCTTCAACCTTCAGGGTTATGCTGAAATTACCGACCATACCCAGGTGCTGGGGACCAAAATAAAGTTCAAGTTCTCGTTTTCTCATTTCTGCCCATCCTCATTCTCAACAAAAGGAATTTTATCAAAAAATTCCTCCACATATTTTCTTGTATCAAAATCCTTCCTGAAAGGCGGTATCTCATACTCCCTTTCCAGCAAAAGCGGGGTTAATCTGGGATGACCTTTAAAATCAACACCGAAAAATTCGTGAATCTCCCGCTCGTACGGCTCAGCGTTCTCAAAAACATTAATTGCTGTGGCAAATTCCGGCTTTTCCCTTGAAATCCTTGTTTTCAAAATTATATTTGCTTTACAGTCATCGTCATATGTATCATTATCCCGCATATAAGCTGAAATGATATAAACCAGTTCAAGTTCTCCTTCGCCGGGCCAATCCACACATGAAATAATTCCCAGATGATTATATCCCTCACCTTTAAGAAAATTCAGGATAGATATAACTTCATCTTTTCCTGCATTTATAACCATCCTGTATCTTCCGGGAATACTTACCCTGACACCGCTGAAAGCCGATTCAATTTTTTTCTTAAATAACTCCACTTTTCTCTCCCGAAAAAGCTCTATTAAAATTTTATTATTCTATATTTTTAAATTTTTATTCCTGATTACAATTGGCCGTTTTTATTAATGCTTTTACTTAATGGGCCGCCCTCATCATTTATTGGAAACTGCGGCGGCCATTCGAGCTTTCCATAAAGTTTTTCCTGATTCGCACGATAATATTTATAATTTTTTCTGTACTTTTTATAACCATCTGCCATATCATTATCAATCAACGTCCAGAGATGGGTCACGGCAACAAAAACCGCCTCAGGTCTCGGCATACACCCTGCAATCCAGCCATCTATAGGAATATACTTATCCAGGTGTTTGATAGTATTATACGAATCCCAGTACATGCCTCCGTTTATGGGGCATGAACCAAATCCTACCGTAAATTTCGGCTCGGGCATCTGCTCATATGTCCTTATAATTGCCTTCAAAGTTTTTAGTGAAACATAGCCCGTAACTAAAAATAGATTTGCCTGCCTTGGCGTAGCAACAGGTTTAACGCCGAAGCGCTCGGCATCCCAGCGTGCTGTTATTGAAGGGGGTATCTCGATGATTCCGCATCCTGTACAGAAATATACCACATGAAGCGAATACTTATGCCCCATCTTCCCCGGAGCTTTTATCCATTTTATCAGTTGATTCCTATCCATTCTTTATCTCCCGACTATTAAAACTATAACTAACCCCGCAAAAGCGAATATCGTGGGCCATCTCCACAAATATCCGATTGCCTGCTCAATCCTGAGCCGGGGGTAAACAGCATTTATAAAAACGCAAATTACAAATACCGCAAGCATTTTAACAAAAAAAACAAGCCCTTCAAGAAAAGTAACCATGCAGCTTAAACCCGATGAAGCCAAAAAATTTTCTACCGGAGCGAATATATCACCCGCACCACCAAGAAACAGGTTTACAAAAAGCGCAATACCTATAAACAGACTTAAAGCATGTTCCACATCGGCAATTGCCAGGTACTGGCCGCCATACTCCGCCATAGGTCCGGAGGAAATTTCCTGCGAGGCGCCCGCAATCTCAAAAGGTCTTACTCCCAATATTGCAGGGAGAATAAGCAGGTAAGCTATGCCTGACAATACCAGCGGCAGGGTAACTATAGACCAGCCCGTATTCTGTTGTGCCTCCACTATTTTCACTATTGAAATAGTCTTATGATAAGTCATCAAAGAAAGCAGTATAAGAAGCATGGGTACTTCATAACCCAAAGCCAGAATGAATTTACGTGAGATACCTATGCTGATATTCGGGTTAGCTGCCTCGCCGCCGCTCAATGCAAATCCCAGAGGTGAAAGAAGCATCAAGTACAAAATTACAAGCAAACCGCCAGAGCTGCTCAATGGACATACTTTACCAAAGGGTAAAAATAAGACTACGGCTACCGAACCTGCAACGGAAAGAGCAATGCCCAGGTTAAACAAAATTCCATGGCTTACGCTCCTCTGGCTGAATGCCCTGATTATATCAATAATGGGCTGGGTAATCGGCGGGCCATAACGCCATTGTATCCTTGCCATTATTTTTCTTGATAACCCAAGGAAAAATATTCCTATAAGAAACGCTATAATTGGTAAAAAAACTGTCCAGGCAATATTCATTTCCAAACACTCCAGGTTAATTGAATAAATATCAACAATGCTATAAAGGACATTATATACATAACATAGTTCCCCACGTCACCCGTATAAACAAGCCGCACCTTACCACAGAATTTACGGGTCCATCCGGTAAGCTTGACATAAAAAATATCAATATAATCCTTTAAAAAAGGCGAAACTATCCTGTACAACGGGTTATAAAAATCAACCGTATAGCTGTACTTATCAACGGGTACATATGCGCCGGCAGCATAATTATCATCCTGGCTGACTCTTACTGCACTCTTTCCCGCCCTGTAGATAAGCCATGCGATAATACCGGCAATAATAACCGCAACAGAAATATTTATCGTGTTTAACGCGCCGGTTTCGGAAACAATTCCCCACAAGCTTACATTTAGCGGCTCGAAACCAAGTGATGATATGATATTGTTTATAATCCTTAACGGCACCCCGGGAAGAACACCGAAAGTTACGATAACCAGACTGAATATAACCATCGGGACCTGCATGCTAATTGGAGCATCCTTTATTTCTTTATATTCTACAGGAAGCTGGCCAAGGAAAATATTGTGAATTAGTTTATAGCTATATAATATAGTTCCCCATGTCCCTATCAATGCAGCAAAAGCAAGTAAAGGCGAACCCTCAAGAATCAATGTCTTATAAATCAGCCACTTGGAAACAAAACCATTGGTTAACGGAACTCCTATCAGCCCGCAAACACCCACAATAGCTCCGATAAAAGTTACAGGCATTTTTTTGATTAGTCCACCCAGCGAATTCAAATCCCTCACCCCGCCGGTCCTGTATTCAACCGCTCCTACAACCATGAAAAGCAGCGCTTTAAATGCAGCATGATTTACAAAGTGGAAGAGCCCGCTTGTGACACTTAAACTTGTACCATATGCAATTCCAAGTATTATATACCCTGCCTGCCCTACGGTTGACCACGCAAGCAGCCGCTTCGCATCATTCTGCAGAACAGCTATAAAAGAAGGGATAATAATGGTTATTGCTCCCACTATTGAAAGAATATAATGAAAACTTAAGATGCCCTGTCCCAGACCAAGGAAAATTTTTAACCCGACTATTGCATATATAACTATAAAAAACCCGTATGTCCCCATCTTTATCAGTATTCCGGAAAGCACGGCGCTAAAAGGAGACGGGGCTTCCGAATGCGCATCGGGCAGCCAGGTATGAAATGGTAAAACAGCATTTTTTACACCAAATGAAGTAAAAAACAATAATAATAGAAATAATATATAACCGGAAGAAGCCGAAGTCATAGCCGGAGCAAGCTCTGAAATAACGAGCGTACCAAAGCGTCCGTAAAGAGAAAGAACGGCGACCAGCATTGCCACAGAACCGAGTATTGACATAACAATATATTTCATACCTGCAGCCAGCGCAGGACCGCGATTATAGCTAATTAGAAGAAAAGCGCTCCAGGACATTATTTCCCAGAAAATATAGAAGGAAGCCAGGTCTCCGCTCAATACGATACCAAGCATGCTCGCGTTAACCAGAAGCATCATGAGGTAAAAGAAATCCGTTCTTTCTTTCATTTTTATATAACTCAAAGCAAAAATGATGGAAAGCGCCCCCACAACGGTTATGGTAATAGCAAAAAGCCATGAAAGCGTATCCATCCTCAAAATCAGGTTCATATCTAAAAACTTTAGATATGAAGTGTTTTCTACTTGCTTACCATAAAAAACAGCAACCATAACCACAAGGGCCCAGGACGCGATAACCGCAAAAATATCCCTTAACCTCTGCGACAACTTCCCCAGGATATAAGTTACCAGAGATGAACCAAATGCAATTATAAGTAAAAGCTGTAAACTCATCCTAAAACACTCCTGATATATTCTACTTTATCCAAAAGATCCATAGCTGCCGGGTTTAAAATATCATCCATAAACTGGTTATATATACCAATACCGGCAACCAGTATTACCAGAATAAATACGGGGATTAATGCTAAAATAGGAGCCCTTTCCCTGGCCACGCCAGTTTTTTCTCCCCTGAAATAAATAACCTGAACCACCTTGAAGAAATATGCTCCCTCGATTATAGTTCCCATAAGCACAAGCCCGACAAGCACAATATTTAAAATTCCTTCTTCTGCAAGCGCTGACCTGATTATCAGGAACTTGCTGAAAAAGCCGATGAAGGGCGGTAAACCTACTATAGAAAACGCCCCAATCGTAAAAGCAAGACTTGTATACGGCATTTTCCTGCCCATACCCTCGAAAGCGGAAATATCCATCGAACCCGTCCTATTTATCATATATCCTGCTGAAAGGAACAGCAGCATCTTGCCCAGAGTGTGGCTTATCATCTGGAATAACCCGCCGGCTGCCGCATCCGGTGTCGATATGGCAAAAGCGAAAACAATTAGCCCGATCTGGCCTATGCTTGAGTATGCCAGCATCCTTTTTATATTTTTCTGGCTAAAGGCGCACATCTCACCTATAAGAAGTGTCAGCACTCCTAAAAATAGCAAAAACATTGTAATATTCGAGCTCCCGAATATCGTAAATATAACCCTTAAAGCTGCATAAAGACCTACTTCGATGGCAATTCCGGATAGAACGGCACTTATCGATGAAGGAGCTGATGAATGAGCATCAGGAAGCCATGCATTAAGTGGAAATATGGCTGCCTCCACGCCAAGGCCGCCAATAATCAGAACCAGCGGAATAAATATGGATATCGGGCTGACTGTTGTTATATTTCCTGCAATATCAGCCATATTTAGTGTCCCAAAAAGACCGTAAAGAAGCCCTATCCCTATAAGCAGCATGCTTGAGCCGACTGCTCCCTGAATCAGATACTTTACGGCTGCTTCAATTCCGGATTTATTCCCTAAATAAGCTACCAGGGAGTAAGATGAAATACAGATTATCTCAAAGAAAACAAAAAGATTAAAAATATCGCCGGTAAGAACGACACCTGTAGCACCGGTAAGCAGCAGAATAAAAAGGATATGGTATTTTTCCTGTGCACCCTCTCTTATATAATCCAGAGAATATATGGAAACCAGAACACCAGCCAGCGCGATTAGAACGGAGAAAAGAATGCCGACCGGACCTGCCACCAGATTTATACAGAAAGGTGGAAAGAACCCGCCTGTAGAAACAATTATCGGCTTATCCAGCGCATCCGGAATAAGAAGCAGCGATAGCACAAGATTAAAAGCAAAAGCGACTACCGGGATAAACCTTACTATCTTTTTTGAGATAAGGCCAAATAAAGGTATTGCAAAAGCAAGACCCAAGGGTATGACAATTAACAGTATGGGATTTACCATTTCTGCTCCTTTATCCTGCGCAGATTAAGTGTCCCGTAATGGCGATACAGCCGTATTGCCAGAGAAAGCGCCAGTGCAAGAACTGCAACTCCGATGACAATAGATGTCAGGACCAGCGCCTGCGGCACAGGGTCAACCATAGAGGCAGTTTCCAGGCCGGGCTTCGAAAATATAGGTGCAGTACCATGCTTGATATATCCCACCGTAATAAGGAACAAGTTTACTCCAGTATCAAGTATGCCAAGCCCGATAATGACCTTGATAAGATTCTTTTTAATCAGGATAATCAGAAGTCCTATAGATACCAGGCCAAAAGCTCCTATGTAATAAATATAATTATCCAGAAAATTTATAACCAGATTTGAATCCATATTATAAAACCTTAATTTTTCCCTTCTGTTCCTCGCTAATTTTCATACTTATTTTCATTCATTCACTTTCTTCTATAAGATTATCGATAACACCGGTTAATTCCGAACCGACCTTGAATCCTATAGCAATATATATAATGGGTATAATTCCAGCACTTAAAAGAGTATTTGGAACTCCCAGCGGCAAATGATTAGAAAGGAATTGGCCTCCAATTCCCAGCCCTATCAATCCTACTATTATGAATACCAGTCCTCCCACGGATTCCATCACCCTTGCCGGAACCATTGACAGTCTTTTACCACGGCAGGCCATGTAAATCAAAACAAAAGCAGAAGCTATAACCGCTCCTCCCTGGAAACCGCCACCCGGAGACAGGTGCCCGTGTACGAATACATAAAACCCGAATAAAATAATCAATGGGAACAGAAACCTGCAGCCGGTATATACTACCAGACTGGCCGGAGTTATATTTTTCCTGCCGTCTTTACTTTTTTTACTGGTAGCCATAACTGCCCCCAGCCCTACGGCAGCTATAAAAAGTATTGTTACTTCACCAAGCGTATCAAAACCTCTGTATTCAAGAACTACCGAAGTAACGACGTTCGCGGCTCCGGTTTCTTTAATTCCATTTTCAATATAATGCTCGCCTATCTGCCCGATAGATTCACCAAAAGGAATCGCTATCAGTGCCAGTGTAATTCCCAGAATAATTACAACCAATAAAAGTATGCTAACTATAATTCTCACTCTTCATGCCTCTTCGTTCTTATAATAGCAATTACAAAAACAGCAGTAGAAAGAGCCGCCCCTATCGCTGCTTCCGCCATAGCAACATCCGGTGCCTGCAGCATAAAAAAGAGAACGGCTGCAATTAAACTAACCATACAGGAAGCAATTACTGCACCAAGTAAATCTTTGAAAACACACGCAGAAATAGCAGCTATAAGCATCAGTATTACTAAAAGGGAAACTATAAAAATTATCATTTACTGCCTCTCTTAGTGAATTCTTCAGTTTTATTTACCACACTTCTGTCACATAAGCCCACGCCGCTTTTTAGTGACGCCCTCCCTAGTGCATGACTTGAAATCGGGTTAGAGAGGAAAATAAATAATGCGATAATAAGAGTTTTCCAGAACCAGTCCGGCTGCATTATGCCCACTCCTATAATAGTTAGAAAAGCCCCCAGAGTAGTGCATTTCGTACCTGCCTGTACACGATTATATACATCGGGGAGTCGGAAAATTCCGAGACTGCCTAAAAAAAGGAACACCACTCCGATTCCAGTTACAATTTCTCCTGTCATAAAACGCAATTTAAATTCCCTTCTCTAAAAATCTGGCAATAGCAACAAGCCCCACGAAAGATATGACAGCATAAACCAGAGAAACATCAAGGTAACTATATCTTTCAAAAATAAAGCCCATAAAAACAATAAGGGCAACTATAATAGTGGTTGCGGTATCTACTGCTATTGCCCTGTCAGAAGCGGTAGGACCTTTTAACATACGTAAAAGACAGAGTACTATAGCCACTCCTATTATTGCCAGAAATATATAAGAAACTATTTCGTTCATGAGAAAATCACCCTTAAATATTTCTCGAATCTCTCCCCTATAACTTTCGTAGCTTCATCTGTATTATCAGTGCTGACATTTATCCAGTGAATTAGTATTTTATCATCAATTATATCCAGTACGAATGTTCCCGGGGTTAGAGTAATGGAATTTGCCAGTATCATCTTGCCAATATCCGATTTAAGTTTCGTTTTGATTATGACTATCCCCGGTTTTATCGGCATTTTAGGATGAATCACACGGTAAGCGACATCAAAATTTGCCAGTATAATTTCTTTAAATAGTATAACTATATATATAATTGCAAAAACAAATTTTTTTAAACTTATCGGGGGCAGTCCCAATTCAAGATATCTGCTGCTTAGCAATAATGAAATTATTAAGCTTGCAGAAATGCCTGTTGTAACCTCCTGTAAGCTCAAATTTGAAGTGAGTGCAAACCATGTCAGAATAGACAATATAAATAAATAAATAAAACTCTTAATTTTTTCGCCTGGTTCGTAGTTACTGGCAATCATTATCCATTATCCTATATATACTTTTAAATCAATAGAACTATAAAAAACTGAACTTCCAGCTACTATAAGACTTGCCTATCTCTTGTAATCCAAACTTTACTATCCTGATATCCCGGGACCCCTATAGAACAGACAACCCGGAACAACCTATTAATCTTAACAGGACGTTATCTCTTGAACAATCTTTTTCTCTATCCATTGCGTAGTAAATCGTGCAAGATTTTATGAAAAAACCCGTAAAAAGTCAAATATTATGCTTTATTAATAATAATATTAATACATTACTTATAATCCGGGCAAATGAAAAATATAAATAAATTTATCCTCTTTAGCACTTTTAGAAAAACCCGGTAATATATTTTATGAAAATACCAATATTTGAAATAGTAAGAGCGATAATAGTTGCAGGTATCGAAAGCTTAAGCCACCTGCCCCAACCTATTGATTGTCCTCTTTTTTCCATTGCTGTATAAGCTACCAGGTTGGCAGAAGCTCCCACAGGAGAAAAATTACCTCCTATGTCCGCACCAAGTGATGAAGCCCATACCATTATTGAAAGTGCAGGAACCCCGGCAAATTTGACGACATTTTCAAGTATATAAGCTAGTGAGAGAGCAAAAGGAACATTATCAACAACACCGCTTATAATACCCGAACCCCATATAAGAGTGCTTAAAAGTCCAATATGATTGTCCCTAAAAAGGTTTGTAATAGAATTTGCAGCTATTTCTATCACACCGGTATGCTCCAGTCCTCCAACCACCACGAACAAACCTATGAAAAATAATATCACTTCATAATTTACTTTCGATATGATTCTTTCCGCCCTCTTTCTGCCCAGCACAACAAGCATGACAAACGCGGGTACCATGGCAGCTAATGGGGCTGTGAGAGGGATGTTTATATATTTTTCTATATAATTATGTACAACCAAAAAGAAAACCGCAGTTCCAAATGCAAAAAGCCCTGCTTTAAATTGCTTTTTGTCTTCTATTGCCTCTGATGGATCCATATTCCCCAATCCTAACTTCGGCCCTTCACCAAGCGCTAATATTGATTTTCGGTTTACAAGATAACAATAGAGAAGGGTAAATACGCCTGCGACAATAGAGATAGGACCATTATGAATTACAAAATCATTAAAATAATAACCAAGTTTTAAACCTAAAATTACATTGGGTGGATCACCAACCATCGTTGAGGAACCACCAATATTAGCAAGCATAACCTCCGTAATTATCAGTGGCGCTGCATCCATTTTAGAAATTTTGCATATTTCGTAAGTAAGCGTAGCAAAAAACAGCATAACGGTAACGCTATCCATGAATGCCGAGAGTATCGCAGTTATAATCGGGAAAAATATAAATATCTTAACAGGAGAATAATTTAACCATCTCGCAAGCACAAGAGCAAGAAAAGTAAAAAACCCTGCACCCGATAGGGCAGCTACTATAATGAACATACCAAATAAAAGGCCGATAGTATCCCAATTTATAAATCCCACTGCGTCGGTTAAATCAAAAATACCAAAAAGAATCAGTAGCAAAGCGCCTATGAATGCTACTACCGTCCTGTTTATTCTTTCTGTTGCTATAGCAATATAAGTCAATGCGAAAATTACAATCGCAATTAGTGCCTGATCCAACTTTTTCTCCTATTCTTACCTTCTGCTCTTATCATTACCAAAAAAATAATAAAATCCCATCATCTGAATCTTGTAAAACAAATTAGACTTTGATAATCATTATACGCTCTCTCTGATTATAATCTTCCTTTATAGTTATCTCCTTTGGGCTAATAATATTACCGGAGATTTTTTTCAGGGGATCCGCCACCAGGGGATCAATCTCAAATAATATATAAGAAAAATCAATAGACAGGTACGGCTTTATCTTATTAAGAATTTTTTCATACGCTTCAAGCCCGGTTTTGCCTGCAAGAAGAGCGCCTTCCGGCTCATAGTCTTTTATCTCAGGCGGCAACTTCGCATAATCCTTCTCCGATATATAGGGAGGATTTGATATTACCAGATTAACCTTATTCCTGTACTTCTTAAAAAAAACCGAATCTTCTTCCGGAACAACATCGCATTGCACAAAATCTATTTTATTTGATTCTCTCTCTCCCAATATATTCCTCGCATTCCCCTCTGCTACAATAAGGGCATCCGGATTATTATCAGTAGCCACTATCTCCAGAAAACCGTCCGGCTTTTTTAGCTCACTTTCAATCTCATAAGCTATGCTTATCGAGATGGCACCGCTTCCGGTACCAATTTCAAATATATTAACTTTCTCCATGCATGAATAATTTTTTAAAATCTCAAGAGTTTTATCTACTAAAAGCTCTGTTTCGGGCCTGGGAATCAATACCTTATTATCTACATGGAGTTTGATTTTCCTGAAATGCGCTTCTTCCAGGATATACTGGATCGGGACATTTTCCAATCTCTCCAGTATATATTTCTTGTATAAAGCAAGCTCATCTTTTTTCAGGACACGGCTATAATTCAAATACAAATTTATTCTATCCAGTTTAAGAACCGAGCTCAATAGAAGCTCTGCTGATAATCTGGGCTGGGTAACATTTTTCTTTCTGAAATATTTGATTGCCCAATCCAGAATATTTTTTACATCCCAAATTCGCAAGGATAGTTTAAACTCCCATCTTTTCTATTTTCTTTTCATCATCTGCGTTCCTTAGCGGAACAATTAACTGCCCCAGGTCCCCTTCAAGAACCTCATTAAGCTTATAAAGAGTTAAGTTTATCCTGTGATCGGTTACCCTGCCCTGCGGGTAATTATAAGTTCTTATTCTCTCACTTCTTTCTCCGGAACCTATCTGCATTCTCCTTTTCTCGCCCTGCTCATCCGCCTTTTTTTGTTCTTCGGCTTCCTTGAGCCGGGCCCTCAGGATTCTTAACGCTTTTTCCTTATTCTGAAGTTGTGATTTCTCATCCTGGCAGGTTACCACCATGCCGGTTGGCAGATAAGTTATCCTGACTGCCGAGTCCGTTGTGTTCACAGACTGCCCGCCCGGACCGCTGGAACGAAAAACATCCACCCTTAAGTCAGAATGATCTATTTTAACATCTACTTCCTCTGCTACCGGAAGCACTGCAACTGTAGCTGTAGAAGTGTGTATTCTTCCCTGTGACTCGGTAGCAGGTACCCTCTGAACTCTGTGGACTCCCGATTCATACTTTATCGTTCTGTAAACGCCCTCGCCATCAATTTCGAATATTACTTCCTTAAATCCCCCGATGCCTATAGCATTGGAGCTGAGTATTGAACATTTCCATTTCTGGCTCTCGGCATATTTTGTATATAAACGATAAAGAACTTCCGCAAACAAGGCTGCCTCATCGCCTCCGGTTCCAGCCCTGATTTCAACTATTACATTTTTGTTATCATCTGGATCCCTGGGAGTTAAGAGTATCTTTATTCTTCTTTCCAGCTTATGCTTTTTATCGATACCGTCCCTCAACTCATCCTTCAGGAATCTTTTCATTTCTTCCTCTTTCTCACTCTCCAGCATGGCTTCCGCTTCTTCAATAGAACGAAGTATCTTCCTGTACCTGCTGGCAATATTCACAATTTCCTCGGTTTCGGCAATTTTTCTTCCATATTCTTTTAACTTTTCGGGATTGCCTGAAACTCCGGGTTCAGAGAGTTTTTGTGTTAATCTTGAATAGGTTTCCTCGTATATTTTTAATTTGTCCAGCAACGTCTTCATATCAATTCTCTTTTAGCGATTCCTCTGCCTCAAGGACTGTCTTAAAAGAAGCTAATGCCACCTCTATCTGACTTATATCCGGCTCCCGGGTTGTAATCTTCTGAAGAAATAGACCTGGATAAAATAATACCCTTGCTACTTTATTGTTGCCAAGCTTTCCTGCGAGTCTTATGAATTCATACGAAATACCGGCTATAACAGGTATGAGGACTATTCTTAATAAAATTCTCCATAACAGTGCCTGCTCCCCCATAAGGGCGAAAACGAATATTGAAACCATCATTACAATAATCAAAAAATTTGTCCCACACCTCAAGTGGAGGGTGCTGTACTTCTTTATATTCTCGGGTTTAAGTTCCTCATCGTTCTCATATGCCTGTATGGTCTTATGCTCTGACCCATGATACTCGAATACCCTTTTTATATCTTTAAGCTGTGATATCAATAAGATGTAAACTAAAAAAAATCCTATTCTAATTAATCCCTCAAGCAGGTTATACAAAAAAACATTTTGGATTGAATCAAAAAAAGGTTTGGCTATCAGAGTGGGAAGCACAAAAAAAAATACTACCGTGAATGCCAGAGCGACTATGAAAGACATAACCATATCTTTTTTTGAGAATTTTATCTCTTCTCCCGTAGACTCGCTTACGGAATAATTTAATGCTTTAAAACCAAGCAATAGACTCTCGAAAATAACAGCCATGCCACGGATAAAGAAGAACCCCAGCACCTTATTCCTGCCGGTCAGGGCCCCCTCCTTAAAAAGTTTCGTCGATATAGTATTGTCGGGCCTCCTGACAGCCACAGCCCAGAAATTCTTGCTGCGCATCATAACACCTTCTATAACTGCCTGGCCTCCTATATTATATTTTTTCTCAGACATCAAAATCTCCTGCTTCAGGAGGTTCATCACATTGATATTTACCCTCCGGACATGGCCCCTTCAGACATGGCGGGCCTGCATTTTCGAAAATCACCGGTGCGGCTTTCTTTACCAGCTTTAACATCTTTATTGCCAGTTCCCTGATCTCCCATTG
>Ga0180433_10005995_pt1 | contig 16148 bp, 13 predicted proteins | sample SS_ome_8_FD_132980 | JGI IMG/M metagenome (GOLD analysis project Ga0180433, IMG submission 132980) | Hypersaline lake sediment archaeal communities from the Salton Sea, California, USA - SS_1_D_1 metaG | ecosystem: Environmental > Aquatic > Non-marine Saline and Alkaline > Hypersaline >... | reverse complement strand
TGCCGTCGCTCAATCCGACTTCAACCGGAGTGCGCAGGCGGCCGCCCTGGGCCGTTTCATCCGAAACTTCGACGAAAGTACTGTCCGCCTGATATATGACGGCGCCTTCCGGGACGGTAAGAACTCCGGTACGCTCTTCAAGCACCAGCTGTACGTCGGCGGACATACCGGTCCTTAAGACCGAGGTATCTCCATCAATCTCGGCTTCAACACTGAAGTTCACTACCCCTTCCGTCATGACACCCTGTGGGGCTATCTTGGTAAGAACGCCGGTGAAGACGGTTTCCGGAAAGGCATCCACAAAGACCTTGGTTGCCATGCCCTCACTTATCTTGGCCACATCGCTCTCATCCACATCACCTTCGAAGTGCATGGATGACACGTCCGCAAGCGTCATCAGACTGGTACCTCCATAGGCCGAGGAGAGCGGAATCACGGAAGACCCCTCATCCACGTTTCGCGAAAGCACGATTCCGTTAATGGGGGAGGCGATTATCATGTCGCCGAGGGCCGACGCTGTTGATGCGGTGGTCCGGTCGCGGGTAGCCTTCGCCCCGGCGGAACCCTCCTCGAGCACTTCTAGCTCCGCCAGTGCGGCGTCATAACGGGCCTCGTCTATAGACAGTTGTGTCTCTGCCTCGTCGATCTCGGCATCGGATACCAGGTCCTTCTCGGCAAGACTCTCGAGACGATTGAGAATCCTGCGCGACTGATCCAGGCGGTACTTGGCGGTCTTGACCGCCTCCCTGGCGTAGACCAGTTCTTCGGGGGTTGCGGTCGGAACGATCTCGGCCAACCGCTGGCCCTTGGCAACGGCATCTCCCTCTTCGGCGAAGAAGCGTCTTACCACACCACCGATCCTGGATTTGACCTCAGCCTCGGCCAGGGGTCTGATCTCACCGGTTGCCACAACAGCCTTGGTTATTGCGCCCCTTTGTACGGTCACCATTCTCACCTCAGGGACTGCGGCGGTTCTGCTCTGCTGATATGCGATCAGAGCCAGTATGGCCACGACCACCACCACGACAATGATTATTATTGCCTTCCTCAAGACGTGCCCTCCTTTCGAGGCCGGTCTATTTCGCTTTCTTGCCGGTTACCTCCTTGAGCACGATGACCCGCGTCTCACACCTCGCCTGGAACTCCTTGGCATCCTCCCAGGTCCCTATTATCTTCCCCCAGTGCATGGGGATGGCGACCTCGGGTTTTATGGTATCGGCTGCCTCCGCTGCCTCTGCGGCGTCCATTGTGTACTTGCCGCCCACGGGAAGAAGGGCGATGTCGGCCGAGATTCGCTTCATCTCCGGTATGAGATCGGTATCGCCGGCGTGGTAGATTGTCCTGTCTCTTAGGTTGATGATAAAACCTACGTAGCCCTTGTCTTTTGGATGGAACTTCTCTTCTATGTTATACGCGGGCACGGCTTCGACGGTGATCCCCTCGACCTCAAGCGTATCGCCGGGAGCTATGGTGTGGAAATGCTTGATTACACCGGGAAGGTCCTTTGTCACAGCCTCAATGGAAATGAGGACGGTCGAAGGCCCGGAAAGCATCTCGATGCTTTCGGGAGAGAAGTGGTCGGCGTGGTCGTGGGTTACGAGGATGATGTCGGCCCTGGGGAGAGCTTCGGCTAATTCCTCCGGGATGTCGTAGGGATCGATGTATATGCTTAGGTCGTCCTCTATGAGGAAAGAAGCGTGCCCCAGCCATTGTATGCCCTCAACCAGACTGTCCAGGGGGGCCATCAGCGCTTCGTCGTACTCGAAGATCTCGTCGCTGTCGTCGCCATAAGTCTCGAATGACTCGTCGATATCGCCCTCATCGAGCTGAGCGACGATTGTAACGCTGGTTCCGGATGCTCCGGTGTCTGCAAACGCGCAATCATAACCGGCCGGGAAGTGGCATAGGCAAAGAGCCAAGAAGGCGAGCGCCGCCACCCCGGAAGAAACGCCTGTATGCATTCTTGTTCTCAAGGTTCATCACCTCCATCTTAATTATGAGCAAGGCCATTTACAGGGGAAAAGCTCCGATCAAACTATAAGTCAGAGACCGCGGTTTTTCAAGCCCAGTCGCTTCGCGTAGCATTGCCACTCCTGTGACTGGTTCGCAATTCTGCCGCTGGGGACATGATGCTTTCCCGAAGGGAAAGCTTCGTGTCTCCTTTGTTTTGAATTGCGTACCTGTCACCTCGGGCCTGAACGTCGGGGATGGAACCCCGACGCTACGGGGGCGGCCGAGCGGGTGGCGCGGAGGGAGGGCCTCCCGCTACGTAGCGTCCCCACTCCCGTGGGGACGGCAGTTCCAGGGAAGTCGGTGGAGTCCGGAGTGATCAGGACGCGCCCGGCACGCAGACATCGGATGCGGAGACGCGACGCCGGCCTTCTCTGGCCGGCTGGCTACTTTACGCGGAGAGTGGGCAGCCTATTGAGCGCCGCCGCGAGCTCGAGCCCGCGGAAGGCGGCATATTCACCCATCGCTCTGCGGTCTATTACGTCGATACCGTCCCGCTCGATGTCCTCGATTACAAGATCGAGTATTTCGGCGAGCGTCCGGCGGCCGTCCATATACTTGCTCCTGGCATAATAAAGCGCCTGGCCTATGGCGTTTACCTGGCTGGGGTGTACAAGCCCCTCGACGCGTGACAGGTCGATAGTGTGTCTGCCGAAGAGTATGGTCTTGAGCCCGCGGCCCGATATCTTGGCTTCGCGGCGGCCCTTACTCGGATCCAGGCTTTCCCTCATAGGGACCCTCGGACTCGCATTTCCGAAGGTCGAGCCGCCTTCTTTTCTTCTCTCCGAGGCATACCTGGCTGCGATACCCCTTGCCTCATCGGTGACATCGGCCGGCATGAAACTCTCCATGGCTATGACCCTGTCGGCTACGTCGAAGTAGTCTCCGCTTCCTCCCATTACGAGGATTGTGGATACGCCCCGGTCCGAGTGGAGCTGCCTCACCTTGTCCACAAATGGAGTTATGGGTTCCTTGTCTTTTGATATCAGCTCCTGCATGCGGTGATCACGGATCATGAAGTTGGTCGCTGCGGTATCCTCATCCGTCAGAATGAGGCCGGCCCCTGCTTCCAGCGCTTCCATGATATTCGCCGCCTGGGATGTCGACCCGCTGGCATTCTCGGTCGAGAATGCACAGGTATCCTCCCCGAAGGGCAGGTTGCCTATAAAGGGTGATATGTTGACCCGCTCGACTCTTCGCCCGTCCTCTGCCCTTATCTTTGCCGCGCCCGGATCGGTCACGACAAACTCCCTGCCATCACCGGGTATGTGGTTGTAGATCCCTCGTTCTATTGCGTTGAGAAGCGTGGATTTGCCGTGGTATCCGCCGCCCACTATCAGCGTGATCCCTGTGGGGATACCCATGCCCGAGACGGTACCGGCGTTGGGTAAATCGAAGCTGGCTCTCAAGGACTCCGGTGATCGGAACCTTACAACCCTGCCCTTCTCAAGAGGCCTGTCGTCTACTCCGCTTCTTCTCGGAAGCACGGCATCATCAGCTACGAAAGCGACAAGGCCTTTCCCGGTGACCGCCTGCCGCAGGAAATCGGCGTCCTCGTTGGTCTCCACGTGACGCATAAGAGCGTCCTTCTGCTCTTTCAGCGAATCGTAAAACAACGAAGTCTTGACTATGCGGGGTATGAATCCAAGCAGGATACGATCCGCCTCGCGTGCGAGGATCCTCCTGCCCCTGGCCGGGAGGCCCACATGAAACCTTGCCTCCAGTTTGCCGTCGTGTACGATTACGGCTGTGCGCTCGAGAACCTCCTGGCCGGGCCTGTCGATACCTACAAGCCCGCTCTTGCCCGATCCCGTCCTCCGGTCCACTGTGCGGCATTCGGAATCGAAACGCCTGAGGAGGAAGTCGGCCAGCCCGATCCGCCTGGACTTGCCGTCGTAAGCCTCCGGCGGGAAACCGGCTTCACCATGGTCGACCTCTACCCGCAGCCTGCTCGGTGATGCGAAGGGATCTCCCTGGACATGGTCTATGGAGAGCAGGAAACCGTCGAAACCATAGACACCTTGGATGTCTTTGTAGGCTTTGTAGCCGCGCCCGTCGATCCGGCGAAGTATCCGCCTCAGATCCTCGGTCTGGTTTTTTGGCTGGAGGGCCATATTGATCCTTTCTCTTGCCGGACTCCAGAGACAAACCATACACTATGCCGGGTGGCGGGTTCAAGACCGGTGTAGACCAGGGTTAGTATCGCGGCTGCCCGGGAACGCCGGCCGGCACGATCCCGCAGATCGGTTATACCGAGCCTCGGTAAGCAAAACGGATCATGCCGATCCCGGTTGTCCGGCGAGCGCGGTCTCAATCGGGACAACAAGTGAATAGGGGCCGACCCCTCACACGGTGCCTGTACAAATTCGCAACGGTAAGCATAATTGTATCCAATTTAGTTCGGTTTTTACCTAATCATTACGTATATCATTGCCGATTGGCTAAGAGGAGTTCACTAAGGCAATGACGTCGCATCCAAGGGGGAGGAATGATGCAGTGTTTTGTAGCAAGGCAACCTATCTTCGACAGGAAGCTGAGCGTATATGCGTATGAACTGCTCTTTCGATCCGGTTTCGACGACTTTTGCGACATCGACGGCTCGGAGGGAGACATCGCCTCGTCGGATGTTCTGACGACCGGTTTTGTACTCACGGGCCTTAATGATCTAACAGGAGGCAGGCGGGTCTCGATCAATTTCACACGCAATCTTCTCACCCAGGAGATACCAACGCTTTTCCCTCCCGAAATGCTCCTGGTGGAGATACTGGAAGACGTAAGCCCCAAACCGGAAGTAGTAGCGGCATGCAGGAAACTGAAAAGCGCCGGATATACGCTGCTGCTGGATGACTTCACGCCGGATTACCTTGACAGTCCGTTGCTGGAATTCACGGACATAGTAAAGGTGGATTTCAACGAGTGCTCGGCTTCCGACTGCGCAGAGATACCGGAGCGTCTGAAGCCCCGGGGTTTACGTTTCCTCGCGGAGAAGGTGGAGACCGTGGACCAATTCAGGCAGGCTCTCGAATCCAATTATGATTATCTCCAGGGTTTCTTTTTCAGCAAACCCGTTGTGCGTTCCGATAGCACGATACCGGGGTCCAGACTGGTGTATCTGCGGATAATGAATGAAATAAACAAACCCGGCATTGACTTTACCGACATCGAGAAGATTGTCAAACAGGATGTCTCACTGTCATACAAACTGATGAAGTTCCTGAACTCGGCCTATTTCGGCCTAACCACACCGATCACATCCATCGCGAATGGTCTGGCCCTCCTGGGCATGCGGGAGATCAAGAAATGGGTTGCGCTCAGTGCCCTCAGTCGCCTTGCCGAGGATAAGCCGGAGGAGCTTATCGTGCATTCACTGCTCAGAGGCCGGCTTTGCGAATGCCTGGCAGGTGAGATCGGACTGATGAACAGGGGGCCCGAGCTTTTCCTGATGGGGATCTTCTCGCTTGTAGACACGATAATGGACAAACCCATGTCGGAGATTCTGGGCCAGCTGCCTTTAAGCGAGGAGACCAAGTCGGCCTTGCTCGGCGCCGATCACCTCTTCAGGGATATCCTCGACATTGTTGTGTCCTACGAAAGGGGCGATTGGGTTCGTTTCTCGAATGTAGCCGCTTCCATAAATGTGCGAGAGGAAGTTCTTCCGACGCTCTACCAGGATTCAATGCGATGGGTGAACCGGGCTCTGCAAGTTCACGCAAACGAACGCGCTGAAACCACAGTCACACAATAGACAGCAGCGGGTTCCCGGTTAAAGGTTTCCCGCGGCTTCGCGGCCCAGACGGAAGGCCTTTGTGTTTATCTCGACGAGCCTCTCGCCCCGGTCCCTGAAGAGCACCTCGATAAACTCCAGGATATCCGCTTCCTCGAGGATGAGATGGGAACAGGCCGCCCCGAGCATTACCATGTTCTGCGCCCTCCCCGACCCTGCCTCACGGGCCAACTCGCCGGAATCCACAACAATGCTTCTTTCGACCCGGCGAATGGAGGAAAGCGTTTCATCGACATCCGGGTAATCCGGGATATTCACCATCGGGGTGCTGCTGGTGACGACATAGCCCTCCGGCCCGAGATAGTCCAGGTAGCGGAGCGTTTCGAGAGGTTCCACACTCAAGATCATGTCCGCCTCACCCTTGGGGATAAGATCGCTGTGTATTTCCCCCTCTGAAAGCCTGAGATGGCTCTGGACCGCCCCTCCGCGCTGCGCCATGCCGTGTACTTCGGCCTGCTTGATCTTCAGGCCTCTCTTCAGGGCCGCATTGTCTATTACAAAGGCTATGGAGAGGATGCCCTGGCCTCCGACACCGGCAAGCACGATATCCTGTTTCATCTACTTGCTCCTTTTCCGCTTCCGGGCTTCCTGGATGCACTCGCGTACGGCGACTATGACCGAAAGTCCTCTGTAATCCAGTTCACTCTTTATGGTTCGGGCATTGGCGTCGAGGTTCTTGGGCAGGGGTTCGATCACCTTGATATGCTCCCGGTCCACCCCCGCTCCCTCTATCATGCACAGCAGCCTCTCGCCTGAGGCGAAGCTCGGCTGGCCGCCGGTCATGGCTACAGTGCTGTTGTCCACTATGATCACGGTCATATCGGTGTCCGAAGCGGCGGCGTCAATGAGCGGTGTGAGGCCCGAGTGGCCGAAGGTGGAGTCCCCGATCACCGCGACCGAAGGGTGGATGCCGGCGTCCGCCCCTCCCTTGGCCATGCTCACACTGGCTCCCATGCAGACACAGGTATTGATGGCCCGGTATGGGGGGAGGGCACCGAGCGTGTAGCATCCGATATCGCTGAAAACGTTCGCGTCTCCGTAGCCTTCGAGCGCCTGCTTGAGCGCGTTATAGGTATCGCTGTGGGGACACCCCTTACAGAGCTGGGGAGGGCGCGACGCCAGTTTCCCGATCTGGTTGCTTTGTGTCGCGGCCGGCCTGGCCCTGAGTGCCTCCCGGACCACCTCGGGATTGAGCTCCCCTGTTGAGGGAAGGTCTCCAGAGAGTTTTCCGCTTATGCTCTTCCCCGGCACCCCGAAGAGCCCTCTGAGTTGCCTCTCCACAAATGGGTAGCCCTCTTCCACGACGAGTACGGCGTCGACATGGTCCACCAGCCTGCGGATCAGTCCCTCCGGGACCGGATAGGTGGAGATCTTAAGCAGAGAGACCGGGCCGTCAAGGTTATCGAGGTTCTCCATCACGTAGTTGTAGCCTATGCCAGTAGCGATTACTCCCAGTCTCGTGCTCGAGGAATTGAGTTCCAGGCGATTGAATTCAGATCTTTCCGAAAGCCCTCCCAGGTCCTTCTGCTCTTCGACCAGCTTTTTGAAACGCCTGCGGGCATTCATCGGGAGCAGCGTCCAGTCGCTTCCCTCGCCGAGGCTCAGCCGGTTCTGTCCCCTGGTCTCACGCGGTGTAACGGCCGATCTGCTGTGGGAGAGCCGGGTTACCAGCCGGAGCATTACCGGTATACCCATTTCCTCCGATACGTCGAAGGCCATGCGAGTCATATCGTAGGCTTCCTGGTGGCCCGCTGGCTCGAAACAGAAGATCCGTGCGAAGTCCGCGTAGTAGCGGCTGTCCTGCTCGTTCTGGGAGCTATGCATGCCCGGGTCGTCGGCCACCACGACCACGAGGCCGCCTCCAACGCCGGTGAGGGCCGAATTCATGAAGGGGTCCGCGGCAACATTAAGTCCCACATGCTTCATAGAAACCATCGTCCGCTTTCCGGAAAAAGAGACACCAAGGGCCTCCTCGAAGGCCACCTTTTCATTGATGCACCAGGTGGCATGGAAAGACTCCTCCTGCTGAGAGACCTTGACCAGGTATTCCATAATCTCCGAGGCCGGAGTACCCGGATAAGAATAAGCGGCTGTTATGCCGGCGTGTATGGCGCCTAGGGCGACAGCCTCGTCTCCCAGGAGAATCTCAGATTTCATTTTGCCGGACATTTCCACTTTGCCTTCACACTCCCTTCCCGTGCTGCCACTTCACCGGATTTCGGGTGGCTGATGGCCGGTCGGCCCCGTACGAGGTATTTCGGCTTCCACCAACGGACCCGAGCATACCCTCATTTACGCTCCCTGTCAAGCCGCGCCCCTTGGCGTTTTAACCGCCTGACCGGGGCTTACCGGCTTGTTTTATCGGGAAGCCGGGCCTATACTGGGTGGAACAGGATGATAGTAAATAAGGGACGGTGGACCGGGACCATATGTCTATCGCAGCGCCCCCACTCCTGTGGGGACGAAAAGCCGCAACGGAGTCGCGACACTACTCAGGTTTCTGCAGCGGCTGGCAGGAGCCAGGAGGTTGTTCGCAGCGTCCCCACTCCTGTGGGGACGAATCGCCATTGCGTGAGCAGAAACTCTGATTGGAGGCAAGCATGACCGGGGATCGCCTGAAACGCCAGATTGAATTCATAGTTGAGATCGGAAGATTGAAACACATTCTTCGGAGGACACTCACCATTCACTCTGATCGTAATGAGAACGACGCCGAGCACTCTTGGCACCTTGGCGTCATGGCGGTTCTCCTATCCGAGTACGCGGGGGAGGCTGTAGATGTCCTGCGCACTTTAAAGATGGTGCTGGTGCACGATCTTGTGGAGATAGACGCCGGGGACACCTACTGCTATTCGGATTATGATCCCAGGGAAAAGCTCGAGCGTGAGCGGCGAGCGGCTGAGCGCATCTTCGGACTGTTGCCCGAAGACCAGGCCGGTGAGGTTATGGACCTCTGGCGGGAGTTTGAAGAGAGCCAAACACCTGAGGCCCTTTTTGCCAACGCGCTCGACCGGCTCCAGCCACTCCTCAGCAACTATCACACGCGGGGCAAGGCCTGGCAGAAACACGGCGTCAGGAAACACCAGGTGATCGAGCGCGCCGCCCCAATAGGGGGGAGCTCGCCGGACCTATGGGACTACGCGCGGAACCTCATAGACCGCGCCGTATCCGAAGGCATACTGTCGGCCTGAGCCTTGACCTCACTGGACATAATGTGTTCGGTGAGGCAGGGCCTGTATCAAAGGTCTCCTGACCGTTACGACAAGTGGATCCGATACCTACTGCATCTTGTCGGCGTACCTGTCGAACCGCGTGGAAAGGGCGAAAAACGACGGGACCCAGAGCCCGACGAATATGCCCCACCGCTCGGCATGGGCTAAGGCCTCGGCGCTTCCGTCACCGCGCTTGATGCTCCACATGAAAATCGCTCCCACGATCGAGAGAAAACCCAGCACAAGGCATAGGTTGGATATAAAGCGGATCATGTTCTTACTCATACCTTTTGCCTCCTTCGCGAGCAACCGCATCGGTGGAAGTCACTCCTTCCAGAACCACTATTCCGAGGTAGCCGTCAACCGTGACCCTGTCTCCCGTTATTATCAAGCGGGCCGCGTCCGGCACCCCGGTAACGCAAGGAATCCCATATTCCCTTGCGATTATCGCTCCGTGTATAAGCATTCCACCCCGGCGTTCCACTATCCCCGCCGCCAGGGGCACAATGAACGTCATCTCCGGTTCTATGGCGTCACAGACCAGTACCTCACCGGCTTTGAAGTCGAAAAGGTTATCGGCTCCGATTACCCTTGCCCTGCCCGTTGCTATGCCCGGGCCGGCCGGTTGCCCCGTAAGTTGCCGCGCCCGGAATCGCTTTCGGGATTCCTCTTTACCGGGTGAGGCGGCTTGAGACCGGTCAGACGGTTGTCGATCACCTGAGCGTGCCAGGGCTTCCCTGACCTTACTCCGCTCCAACACCTCGACCTCGAGCGCCTGCGCCACCATTCCCCTCTTCATTCGGGCCTGGGCGGTTTCCTCGGGCCTCCGTGCCTCGGCGTCGATCCTTGCGAGATATATGTTGTCATCGTCCCGCCATCTATAGCTGGCCCTGGCCAGATCCAGGAGGTCCGCGGCGAATTGCTTCCGCTCCTCCGGAAAGGCACCGAGGAAATCCCGCTCCAGCATCTCTCTCCGGGATTGTCTTTCGGTGTCACCGGTCGGAGGGCGTTTGGCAAGCTCCAGCACCAATCCGACCGTGCGTTCAGCGGCATCGGCGCCGGCCTTCACCGTTTTCCCGGCAGGGGGCAGATCCCCGAACCGTTTGACATAGTCCTCCAACAGGACCTGGAACCTGCTGCCTTTCTCCGGGACCCTTCCTGCTTCGAGATCGGCCGCGAGCGAGGCGTCTTCCCGGACCACGGAAGCCATCATGCCGAGCAAGTAGTTCCGCATCAAACCTATGGTCGAGCCGGTCGAAAGGAGATCCATGAATTGATAAGGGTCTTGTGGCCGTATTATGTCATTATAAACCTGGCCGAAGAGGCGCATGCCGTGGGCGAAGGGTATGCATTCATCCCAGTACACCTTCTTCCACTTCTCGTAGATCTGATCGCGCCGCCTTATCTCTTCTGTGAGTGCTTCGTCGGACAGCCCGGTAAGGTCGATTGCGGCAAGCGCGGCGGTGTCGGCCTCCATGCCCGGGATGATCTCGTTCTCGATCCGCTCCCGCAGCGCCTTCAGATTCTCGAAACTCCGTGTCAGGGTAAGATACCAGGTGCGTTTATCGTCGCCATCTGTGGCGACCGTAATCGGGCGGGACTGAAGCACATAGATCTCGCCTTTCTTGATCGTCCATTCAACATCCTGCGGGCGCCCGAATACCCGTTCTGCCTTTAGGGCCGCTTCGAGTATCTTCGGGATATCCTCCTCCCGGAGAGGAGGAACCCCTCTGGCGCGCTCATCTAGATCAACCAAACGGACGCCGTCGGGTGCTGCTGTCATCTTCATCTTTCTATCCACAGCGTGATGGGAGAGCACCTTCGCGGACTCGCGGTCGACCAGCCACCTGTCGGGCTCCACCGTCCCGTCGACGAGAGCCTGGTTGAGTCCGTGAACCGCCTCTATGACCGCCCGGGCCGCGTCGTCGGGATCACGGCTGAATACCACTCCCGAAGCGTCACCTGCAACCAGCTCTTGAACGACTACCCCCATCGAGCTGGCTTCCACGTCAAGCCCGAGCTCCTGTCTGTAGAGTAGAGCCCGGTCCGACCAGAGGGAAGCCCAGACCAGCTTGATATGATCGAGAATTGAGGAGATCCCGATTATGTTCACATAAGATTCATGGAGCCCGGCAAAGGACATTTCGGCGGAATCCTCCATCCCCGCCGAGGATCTCACGGCGACAGGTGTTTCCGAAAACACCGGTTCCACAACCGACGCGATGTGATCCCTCATCGGGCCGGGGATATCGGTACTCACAAAGAGATTTCGGATGCGGAGCGCAGCGTCCCAGATCTCCTCCCAGCGCATGTCTTCGAAGCGCTTGCGGTTTAGCTCGAAGTGGATCCTGCGGACAAGCCCCGTCTTGGTTACGAAGTCCCTGTATAGAGCCGAGTCGATGCACACGCCGTCCGGTACCCTGAAACCCTTCTCGGCCAGGCCGGCCAGGGCCGAGCACTTGCCCCCGAAGCGGTCGCGCTCGCCGGCAGTCACCTTGTATAGCGGCTTGACTCTCTCTTTCACTTTAGGTGGAGCTCCATGACCTGCTGAAAGCGTGTAACGGCGTAGTAGGTTTCGACCTCTATCCGGACCAAGGCCGAAGTCGGAGACGATATGAAATCGGAAAGGTGGGGATGTTTCTCGACGTATGCCTTTACGATGTCCTGGTGTTTGGCCTTTTCAATCTCGCCGGCTTCGCCGAGGGCCGTCACCGCCATGGCTTCCCGGAAATCGCCATAGGTATTGGACCTGTTGTCGATAAGCATGGCGACGCGGGGATTGGACGTTAAGGCATCGAACTTGCGCGTCGCACGGGTGGTAACGAAATAAATGAATTTCAGGTCGTCATCGGCCAGAAAACCGACCAGGCTGGCATAAGGGTGGCCGCCGCGGTCGGTCGAGAGCACGGCGAGGTTCTGGTTCTTAAGTAGATCCAGCACATGCGCCCTGAGTTCCCGTTCTTTCATCAACCCACCCTATCTGATGTGCTCCCCGAGCCCTGAGAAGCCGGGCTCATTGCCGGAAAGCTAAGTCCGGAGCCGAACCTCTTCTTGCCAAGCCTATGCTCAAGGTTGTAGTCTTGTCAAGATGTCGATGTCGTCCAAAGGAGGTTGATATGAAGCGGACCCTGTTCTGCTTGTTGGTTTCGACCGCGCTCTTGGGTTGGTCCTGCTCGTCGGTCTCTGTAAATGTCGATTACGACCGGGATACCGACTTCACCCAATACAAGACTTACAGGTGGATGCCTCAGCAACAGAGGCCGCCGGAGCAGATGTCTGTGGAGCATTCGTTCCTGGAGAAACGGATCAAGGATGCGGTGGAAGCCGAACTGCGTTCAGCCGGCTACGAGAGGGCGCGTTTTGAAGAGCCTGACTTCCTGATTGCCTACCACCTGGGGACGAGGGACAAGGTGGATGTGAGCAGATACGGATACAGATACGGGCCGAAAGGCCGCTGGGTGGGGAGCAAGGTCGAGGTTCGAAGGTACAGAGAGGGTACCTTGATACTGGATTTCATCGATCCGGGGACCAGAGACCTATTCTGGAGAGGGACGGCGCGGGGTGCGCTGCGCGACATAACGGCCGGGGCCGACGAAGTCAGGGGTATCGTCGCCAGGATACTGGGCGGATTCCCGCCGTCAGGCTAGAAAGCGGGAAGAGAGTCATATCTCAAACTTGGTCTGGAGGCCTCATGCAGCAGGCGGATCTTGACCTGGGAAGTGCCGGTTTCATAGCCTTTGATACCGAGACCACGGGGCTCTACCCGCTGGCAGCCAGGCTTGTTGAAATCGGTGCGACCAGATTCGACGCGGGTGGCGAGCCAATCGCTGTCTTCGAGCAGCTCACGAATCCCGAGATGCCTATCCCGCTCGAGGCCCAGGCGGTGAACAGCATCACCGACGAGATGGTCCGAAACCAGCCGACCGTCCAGATGGTGTTGCCGGCCTTTATAGATTTCCTCGGCGGTCCGGAAACCATTCTGGTGGCACATAACGCTCCTTTCGATGTCGAGTTCATAGGGGTCGATCTGCTGCGTCTCGGCATGGCATTGCCCGCCCACAGGGTATTCGATACCTGTCTGCTTGCCCGGGCCCTGCTGCCCGGCTTGAGGAGTTACAGGCTTGAAGCCCTGTCACTGGTTCTGGGGCTGGCCCCTTCTCAGGCTCATCGGGCGCTTGCCGATGCGGAACTCACGAAGGAAGTACTCATAGCCCTTCTGCGAAGGGCTCCGCGCATAAGAACGGTCGCCGACCTTGCGGCGGCGGCTCCGCCGATCGGCTTCGAGCGGGTGCGGGCCTACAAGGCCGATCCGCCTCCGGGTCTTGAGGCTCTAGGGGCCGCAATTGAGAAGCGACATACCATAGAGATAGTCTATGCCGGGGGGAGCAAGGGCATTGGGTTGCGCAAGGTGACGCCATTGGTTCTGCTGCGATGTCGGGGTTACGTATACTTGGCCGCGCACTGCCATCTCGACGGTAAGGAGAAGATGTACCGCCTGGACCGCATTATCGAGCTAAGGGGTTAGAGCTAAGGGGTCAAGTCGACGCATGACCCCCAGTCCACCCGCAGTCATCCCTGTCATCCAGAAAACCTTGGCCCCGGCTCGCGGTGCGTGTTAGTATAGCTCGACCATCCACTTAGAAGACGATTGGGATGCAGCAATGGTACTCACAGATGCGGTGCTGGCCGTAACATACCGATGTAACGCCCGTTGTCGTTCATGTGATGTGTGGAGACTGCCTCAGGGCGGCGAGGACGAGCTCTCGCCTGCGGAGTTTGGACGTCTCCCCGACACCCTCAGAAACATCAACGTGAGCGGAGGAGAGCCCTTCATGAGGGACGATCTTCCCGATGTGGTCGGTGCTATAAGCAGGAAATGCACCAGGGCCCGGCTCGTCATATCTACAAACGGCCTGGTACCGGCCCTTATCGAGCGAACCATGAAGCATGTGCTCAAGGTGAACCCGGATGTGGGGATACGCCTTTCCCTGGACGGAATCGGGTCGGTGCATGAAGAGGTGCGGGGGATAAAGGACGCATTTGACAAGGTAATGGCCTCGCTCGATGTAACCAAGGCAATCGGGGTAAAAGACATAGGCCTGGCTTATACGGCGGGGAATGAAAACCTCGACCAGCTCTTGGCGGTCTATGAGCTGGCAAAGCGTGAGGGGGTCATGTTCACGCTCTGCGGTGCAGTCCACTCCTCTGCGATCGAAGGGTACCTTGCTTCGGACAGCAAAGGGATAGAAGACAAAGAGACTCTGGGCCGCCAGCTGGAAAACCTCGTAAGGGACCGCCTGAGGAAATGGAGTCCGCAGGCGTTGGCAAGAGCCTATTATGAGTACGGCATATACAGAAGAGAGGTAGACGGGAGCAGAATCCTGCCCTGCGGGGCCGCAGAGGTGCTCTGCTACATAGACCCTGCGGGCAATGTCTTCTCGTGCAATGTGGCGAATAAGCTCCTGGGAAACATGCGCGAGAAGGATTTTGAGACGATATGGAAGAGCCCGGAAGCCGGTGAATCACGGGAGTTCGCCCGTCATTGTCCTTACCAGTGCTGGATGCTCTGCACCGTATCCCCCTACCTCAAACAGCGGCCTCTTAAGCCTCTGATGTGGATAGGAGCGAACAAGACCAGGGCACTGCTCGGAAAACGCGTCATTCGGTGACCACAAACCCGCTATGGTGGTCGAAGGACCTCCCGGGGCTTCTACAGTCAAGGTGATCTCGCCCTCCGCGGTGCTGGGACCTTAGAGGCGGATTTGTCATGTTCAGGGATCGAGAAGATGCAGGGCAAAGGTTGGGTCGGGCCCTTGCAGGCTACAAGGGTAAGGGTGTGCTCGTTCTGGCCATACCCAGGGGCGGTGTACGCGTGGGCTTTGAGATCGCCAAGTACCTGGACTCGGATTTCTCGATAATCGTAACCCGCAAGCTCCCTTATCCTACGCAACCCGAGGCTGGCTTCGGAGCGATCGCGGAGGACGGGAGCGTATACATGGCGGAGCATGCAGCGTCCTGGCTTTCAAGTGAGGTGATTGAGGCCATAGTAAGTGAACAGAAGGCTGAGATAAGCCGCCGTATCCGGGTGCTCCGAAAGGGCAAGCCGCTTCCTGAGATCGAGGGACGCACTGTGGTTCTGGTGGATGACGGCATCGCTGCAGGATCGACCATGAAGGCCTCGATAGCAATGTGTAGGCACCGTAGGGCGGGGAAAATGATTGTGGCCGTTCCCGTCGCGGGTCCGGACCAGGCCGCCGAGATGGGGCGGTTGGCGGATGAAGCGGTGGTGCTGGAGAGCCCGCCCTTTTTCCGGGCCGTCGCGCAGGTGTACGAAGACTGGTACGATGTTCCGGACAAAGAGGTGCTGGAGATACTCGCGGAGTGGGATCGGCTCCGCGGATCACGGGATGCCTGATGCCGTCTCCGGCGGTGGGCCCACCGCCGCTTCGGCGACCTTGCCTCCTCAAGTATATACCCACCTGCCGGCGCTGTCTATATCCCTTCTCCGCACTAAGCGCTTGTACCTTGAGAGCAGTGAGTGACTAGCAGGCTGTTGAAAAACAGACTTCTGCTTCGTTCGTTGCCACGGGAGTGGTGCCACCGGAATGGTAACGCTACGTGAAACTCGTTGCAGCGTGAATGTAGCGTCGCGTCTCCGCGCGCGACGGGCCCCTGGGCTGCGTTGGTGTCGTTCGTCGGGGCTGGAACCCCGACGCTACCTTCCGTCAGTGCTACGTAGCGGGGGCATGAGACTCTTTCCTGGAGAGAAAGGGAGCGTGTCCCCTTCTTCCCGGCCGGCTTGCTCACTCGGGTAAACCCTCATCGGTCCGCGGCATGGCGTAGTCGCGGCCCACGCCCCAAAGAACCGCAATCGCAAGACATAGCCATCCCTGTTGTTCACCACGGCCAAAACGCCGAGAGACCCCCGCCCACCGGCCCGGCAGAATGGACTTTGCTGATTCACCACGCCCCGAAGCCCTCAGAGGGACTACCTGATTCTTCGGTCATTCTCCTCTGCTACCACCCTACCGTTAGTTCGTATCATTTGACCCCATGAGAGAGAAGGACTAGACTTCTGGGTTGGTAATGCCAGAAGCGTAGTTTTTTGGGACTTACCTGTCTCTCTCATGGAGGTCGTAATG
>Ga0180433_10005993_pt1 | contig 16149 bp, 13 predicted proteins | sample SS_ome_8_FD_132980 | JGI IMG/M metagenome (GOLD analysis project Ga0180433, IMG submission 132980) | Hypersaline lake sediment archaeal communities from the Salton Sea, California, USA - SS_1_D_1 metaG | ecosystem: Environmental > Aquatic > Non-marine Saline and Alkaline > Hypersaline >... | reverse complement strand
GGCCAGCATTTCAGGCCAGAGTTTATCAACCGTGTTGACGAGACGGTGGTATTCCACCCATTGGGCAGGGAGCAGATCCGCGCTATTTCAAGTATTCAGATACAGTACCTGGCTGCTCGCCTGGCAGACCGCGATATGCGCTTGCAGGTTTCAGAAGCTGCGCTCGACAAGCTCGGAGAGGCTGGATTTGACCCGGTATATGGCGCAAGACCCTTAAAGCGTGCCATTCAGCAACAGCTTGAGAATCCTCTGGCACAGCGTATCCTCGCCGGTGAGTTCGTGGCTGAGGATGAGGTCAGGGTAGATGTGTCAGGTGATGAACTGGTATTTACAAAAGGATAAGTGAGGGGTGCCGGCCTTCGGGCTGGCATCCAGTTATACTTCGGTCAGCAAAAAGCCCTTGTCTTTGAGATCCTGTAAATCAATATCGGTTTCTGATTTCTTCAAGGATGCAGTGATTTTGTAGTACTCACGGTCTGAACCGGGTACCAGTACTTTTTCAGCCAGGTCGACGAGCCTGGGTTCCATTACCATATCCAGAGCGTTGCGAATGATGAGGACCTTGGGTAATAAGTTCGATTTGGGATTTGATTCAATAACGACACCGCTTTCACCTGAATTCAGTCTGACGATACTTCCCGGTGGGTAAATACCCACGGCGCCAATAAAACGCATCACCAGGTTGGAATCGAACTGTTTGCCGCGAGACTTGTTCATGATGCGGAAGGCTTCCATGTTGGTGCGCCCGTCCTGGTAACAACGGTTACTGGTGATCGCATCAAAAGCATCGGTGATGGCAACAATTTTAGACCAGAGTGTCATCTGGTGTTCGTACAGACCACGGGGATAGCCATGACCATCGATCCGCTCATGATGGGAATGGGCAACATCCATAGCTCCAGGGAAATTGCCTCCACTGTCAGCAATGATGTTACGTCCGTTAACCGGGTGTTTTTTCATAATACCGAATTCTTCTTCGGTGAGTTTGCCTTCCTTGAGTAGTACCTCATCAGGTGTGAGGACTTTCCCCATGTCATGCAGTAATCCGCAAACACCCAGTTCTTCGAGCCTTTCACGCTCCAGTCCAAGTGAGCGTCCAAAAGCAATGGTTAATACCGCAACGTTCAGGCTGTGTTCGGCGGTGTATTCATCGCGGTTTTTGATGGCAGTGAGCATCATCATGGCATCGGGTGTTTTGATAATGCTGTCTACGGCTTCGGAAACCACCTGTTTGGCACCTTGGGTGTCTATTGCTTTGCCAAGACGAATGTCATCCATCATGTTTACAACCAGTTTACTGGCCTGGTTGTAGTGTTTTGTGGCGTTGGTGATTTCCGAACGGGTATCTATTTTTTGCAGTTTGCCATGTGAAACCCGGTTGCTCTGGTCGATGGCATTGCGGGGCAGGTTGATTTTTTCAGTCTGCTGAACATCAATGGTGACTTCCTTGCAGCAGGCAATCACGGCATCAACATCTTCCCAGTTCTGGAGTCTGAAACCTTGAAAAAGAAAAGGACTGTCTTCCCAGGGAATATCGAGTTCTGCCACATACATCCCGGGTGACAATTCTCTCGCCGGGATTTTTTGTAAAGAACTTTCCTTTACGGTAATGGAAGGCCTTTTCCTGCGTTTTTTTTCCTTTTTGAAAAACATCACGGTTTACCTGTAACTACTCACCTTACTGGTTCATTATGAGCAATGCTGCTCCAATGAGGATGATAACGATCAAGGCAATGACAATATAGAGGCCATTGGATGATTTACTGTCAGAAGTATCGACAGGTTTTGACATGGGAATGGCCTTATCACGAGAAGATACCACCATGGTAGCATCGGGGTCTTCCGTTTCACCATGTTCACGCACAAAAATTAGCTTGTAATTACCTATACTGACCTGGTCACCGGTTTTCAAAATTTTTTCTCGGACTTCCTGGCCATTGACAATCGTGCCATTGGTGCTGTCAAGGTCTTTGAGCAGGATTTCATCAGGCTTGACAGTAATTTGCGCATGTTGACCACTCACCATCTTTTCATCCAGCTGTATGTTGCATTCTGGTTTGCGACCGATGATCATGGTGCCGGCAGTAAGTCGAATGTTTTTTTCTACTTTTCCCTTGTGGACAATCGCAAGTTTATACATGAGCCCGTAATTCCCTTAAGTGTCAGGGCTTAAGATTAGCCAAAAACATTGACTCTTGCCAGCATCAAATTGGCTAGCCACTGCCTATGCAGATGCTCTAGAATCAAAAGGATAGAATTCCGCTTTTATTGAAGAGTTTGTCATTTATGCGCACCATCGGGCGTTATGAACCCCAGAAACAGATTGGTTCTGGAAGCCAGGGAACAGTTTATCTGGCTGAGGATCCCAAGCTCAAGCGTAATGTTGCCATCAAATTACTCAATAAGGGGCTCATGGGTAGCCAGGGAGACTCTCTGGCTTTTGAACAGGAAGCCCAGGCTCTAGGGCGCTTCCAACACCAGAACATTGTTTCTGTCTACGACCTTGGTCACTACGAAGACCGTCCCTACATCGTTTTCGAATTTGTAGAAGGTGAGCTGCTTTCTGATGTTATCGACAGGGGTGGCATGGATATGCTGCAGGTTGTTGAAATGATGGAAGGCATTACCTCGGGTGTGGCCAAGGCGCATCAGAACGGTGTGGTGCACCGTGATCTGAAACCTCAGAATATTATTATCAGCGAAGATGGTACGCCAAAGATCATGGATTTTGGTATTGCCATGCTGATTGAGGAAAGTCAGCAAAGTGAGCAACTGGTAGGTACGCCGCGGTTTATGGCACCGGAATACGTGCGCCAGAAAATGGTAAGTCCCGGTATTGATGTATTTGCGCTGGGAGCAATATTTTATGAAATGCTGACGGGTGTAGCGGCCTTTGCCGGACAATCGACTGCCGATGTGCTGGCGCGAATTCTGGTTGGTCCGCCAAAACCACCTTCAACGATCAATGACAAGGCCGATGATGTTATTGATGGTATATGTCTCAAGTCCCTGGCAGCCAATCCACGTGACAGATATCAGACTGCCGGCAAACTCAACGAAGTGCTGCAGGCCTACCTGAAAGATCATGCCGAAGTGATTTCCGTCGATAGTCAGGGCAAGGCGACGCTGGAATTTCTTTATCGCCGTATGCAGCGCAAGAAGGATTTTCCGGCACTGGCAGGTTCGATCAGGGCAATTAACCAGTTGCAATCCAACAGCAAGGAAGATGCAGAAAAGCTTGCCGCCTTGATCGTCAATGACTTTGCCCTTACTAACAAGATTCTCAAGGTGGTTAATTCTGCCTACTACGGTACCTTTGCCGGAAAAATCAGTACGGTATCCAGAGCGATTGTGGTGTTGGGGGTAGACCAGGTCCGCTCTATGGCCGCTTCGCTGATATTTTTTGAGCATATGAGTAATCACTCTGTTGCCAGCAAACTCAAAACATTAATGGCTTCTGCACTTTTCAGGGCAGTTTTTGCAGAACAAATGGCTGCTTCTGCTGGCATGGCGGATATGGAAGAGGCGTTCCTGTCTTCCATGTTCTACGAGTTGGGACAGGCCCTGGTCGCTTACTATCTGCCAGAAGAAGACAGGGAAATAGAGCGTCTGCTTGCCAAGGGAGAAAAAACCGAGACCGGGGCATCCATGCATATCCTGGGTGTGCGGTTTGAAGATATTGGAGCTTTTGTTGCCAGGCAATGGAATTTCCCCGAATTGATTACGCAGGGAATGGAAAGGTTACCACCGGGAAGACCTCAGTCTCCCAATTCACCGCTGGATAAGTATCGTCTGATCACCAACATGTCGGATAAGGCAACAAAAGTTTTGGCCGAAGGCGGCTCGGTTGCAGATGTGGAAAAGGTTGTCAGCAAATACACCGGCGTGTTGCCGGTGAAAACTCGCGCGGTAGCTGGCGTGGTGGAAACTGCGCGTGATAATTTTTCAAAAATGTCTCAGAAACTTGCCGAGGATAAAAGCGTTGATCATCATGTATTGAAATTGCAGGGCAAGAACAGAGCTGCATCCCGGCCTGTTGCCGCCAGCGCCTCGACTGCAGGCAGTTTCAATATCGAATCGGTGCTGAATGACGAAACCGAGACCGTAGATGTGCAGGAAATGGATCCTGAAAGTGTATTAAGTCGCGGATTACAGGAGGCTACCAGTATTTTGCTGGAAACCGGCGATGTCAGCCAGGTCTTTAACACGGTATTGGAAACGCTCTATCGAGGGCTTCAGTTTCGCAGGGTATTTCTGTTTCTGGCCAGGGATGGAGCCTATACCGCCCGGCTTGGGTTTGGAGAGCAAATCAAGGAAATGCTGGAAGAGTTCAAGTTGAACCTGGGTGCTGAGCGTAATATTTTTTCGGTTTCACTAAAGAAAGGCGTGGATGTCTATATCGCTGATGTTAACCTTGAAAAAACGCGTAAGGACATGCCGAAGTGGTACTACGAAAAGACTGACGCAGGCTCTTTTGTATTGTTCCCTCTTATTTTGAAAGACAGGCCAGTGGGATTTATTTATGGTGAGTTTTCGCGCCCGAACCAGTTGAAACTCGAAAACAAGATTTTTAATCTCATCAAGTCTTTACGTAACCAGATGATTCTTGCTCTCAGGCAGAGATAATGAAGCCTATGCTTTATCTGGGTATAGACACCGGTGGAACCTTTACCGATTTTGTTCTGCTAGACCTGCAGAAAATTCGTGTTCACAAGGTGTTATCCACTCCTGATGCGCCAGAGCGTGCCATACTGCAAGGCATTGAAGAACTGCATATCAGGGGTCAAGCGGTTACCGTGATTCATGGATCTACAGTGGCCACCAATGCGGTTCTGGAAGGCAAAGGTGTTGCAACGGCCTATGTCACCAATAGCGGATTCAAGGATGTGTTGACCATAGGCCGTCAGGCGCGCCGGGAATTATACAACCTGCAACCTGAAGTCTATGTTCCTCCCGTTTCCGATGCACTTTGCCTTGAGGTCGACTGTCGCTTGACTTCTGCAGGCGAATGGATCGCTGAACTATCAGAAGAAATGCTTAGTGATCTTGCGGCTCAGGTAGCAAGGCTGGATGTCAAAGCCGTAGCCATAAACTTACTGTTTTCTTATGTCGATGATGCCGCGGAACAGAGAATGAAAGCGGCATTGCCAGATGACTTGTTTGTCTCCATTTCCAGTGAAGTGTTACCAGAAATCGGGGAGTATGAAAGAGGTATGGCGACCTGGCTCAACAGTTGGGTTGGACCATTGATCCAGGGGTATATCAGCCGTCTGCAAAAAGGCCTGGGACAGAATCGGCTGGCGGTAATGCAAAGTTCGGGTGAAACCATGGACGCTGCCCAGGCGGCATCACAGGCAGTGCGCATGTTGTTGTCAGGGCCTGCCGGGGGACTGGTAGGGGCGCAGTTTGTGGCTTCTTTATCCAGTCGTCAGCGCTTGATGACATTTGACATGGGCGGCACCTCCAGTGATGTGGCATTGATTGATGGTGCTATTCAGCTGACTAACCGCGGCAAAATTGATCATTACCCGGTCGCTGTTCCGATGGTGGATATGCATACCATCGGTGCAGGTGGGGGCTCCATAGCCAGCGTCGATTCAGGTGGCATGCTGCAGGTAGGGCCTGAGTCGGCCGGTGCGTCCCCGGGACCGGCCTGTTATGGAAAAGGTGGTATTTTAGCCACGGTGACCGATGCCAATCTGGTGCTGGGACGCATACCTGAAAACAGTTTGCTTGGCGGTTATCTGCCACTGAAAAAATCACTGGCAGAAAAAGCGCTGAATCAACTTGCCAGTCAAATGAATGTCAGTTTACTGGATGCCGCCCGGGGCATATTGGATATTGCCAATGAACACATGGCCAGGGCTCTGCGGGTGATTTCAGTACAAAAGGGTTATGATCCGAAGGATTTTACCCTGGTTTCATTCGGCGGAGCCGGTGGGCTGCATGTTTGTGCGCTGGCTGAGAAACTGCAGATGACACAGGTGCTGATACCGGTATTCGCCGGTGTATTGTCTGCCGTGGGGATGCTGGCTACCCGTCCCGGAAGACAGTTGTCCAGAACGCATGTGACGCTTCTCAGTACCCAGAGTAATGAAAGCCTGGAAAACGAATTTCAACAGTTGGCAACCCGTGGACGTGAGGCATTAATGGCGGAGGGTATCGCAGAAGAATCAATATCTGCAGGCTATTCCCTGGACTTGCGTTACCAGGGGCAGTCAAACACATTGAACATTGACTGGCAGGATATCAATACTTGTGAACAGAATTTCCATGCGTTACATCAACGGCACTATGGACATCGGCTGGATGTGCCTGTTGAACTGGTTAATATCAGGGCTGGTGTGCATGGGAAGGGGCTTGAACTGACACTGGATGTCGGTGATATTTCAGTGAACGAGGTGTATCAGGAACCATCCTCTTCATCAATACCAGTGTATTCCAGGGACGAGCTGCGAGTAGGTCAAATAACCAGAGGGCCAGCCATCATCGTGGAAAAAGTCGCTACCACCTGGGTTGCAGAAGGGTGGAACTGTGAAAAACACCCGTCGGGAAATTTATTATTAAAACGAACTGAAAATAATAGTATTTAAAATTCGCTCATGTGAGTGCAAGACAAGGCAAAGCTATTCTGAAAAAACGGAGTTTACATACCAGTAAATGAGTATTTTGAAGAATAGCTTTAACGCAGGATTGTGCCGCAGGAGTAGAATTTATATTTTAGACTTCCATGCCCATAACCGCCCTGAAACCCTCATGACTGCTATTAAGATAAGTTTCGTTCAGGCATTCAGTGTCACATCCCGGGAAGCAAGCATTGTCCCAATCAAGTTTTTCATAGGCGATGGCGCAAGCCAGCGCTTTACCAAGTTCTCCTTCGTGTTTCAGCAGGGCGGCACTGATTTCATCAGACAATGGCAGTTGTTCGAGGATGTTTGCCATTGGGGTGCGCATCATTACATCCAGTATTGACAGGGTTCCAACGGTAAAGGCTGAATCGGGATTTGCGTTTCCTGAGTGACTCACCAGGGCCTGACACATAAAGGCACGCACCACGGCATTGACAAGTAAATCCTTGTTTTCCGTTTTCATGCCGGCCATGGCAAGCACCGTGGCCCAGGCTTTAACGCGTTTAAGCCCCAGCAACACAACAGCCTGCTTGATGGAGTCAATTTTCTGTCGTAGTCCGATAGCAGCAGAATTGATGTAGCGCAGCATCTTGTAACTGAGGGCGGGATCCTGCTGGATCAGATTATCCAGTGAATCAATGGTGACATCCGGATCATTAAGGCTGGCCAGCAGCTGCAAAATGATGATTTCATTTTCCGAGAGGGTGCGCGTTACCAACAGCGTCGGTTGTGAGAAGTTTTCTCCCTGGAAAAAATCAAAAGCCATTGCCTTGCAGTCTGCTTCCTGTTCATCGGTCGAGATATTTTCAGCGATGGTTTTGATGGAGAATTGCTTTAAAGATGTAAGTTTTTCCGACAGATTCTCTTTAGACGCATTGATATCGATTTTCACAAAGTCGATTTTATTCAGCAGTGACTGCCATTTTTCTTCAAAATTGTAGTTTTCGATGCCAACAGAAAAACCCTGCGCCAGGCAGTTTTCCAGGCATCCGTTCAAGGCATCAGTTAATTCTGTATCTACAGGTAAGGTCAGAAGGACTTTTTGTGCTTCAAACGGCAGGGGTGCCATGTCGATCAGAAACTGAGGCTCGACACTTATCATTGCCTTGTGTGGGCCGGCGACTTTATCAAAGCCGGTTTCGATAAAGGTTTTGAGCATCAGTGCTGAGGAGGTGGCTTGGCCATTGTGTTCCCGGTTTGAACGCACTTCATAGGCGAAAAGGTTTCCCGAGGCGTTGAAGATGGCCTGACGTCCTATCAGTATTTCGTCTGCCGGTATATCCATTGGTATTTCCATTGGTATGTCCATGAGGATGATTTTGGGCGTGATGGCTTTTGGTCAAAGAGATGAAGAAAAAATTATAGACGAAAAAAAACCGCGTAAACGCGGTTTTTTCAGAACCAGAAAAGTCTGATTACTTGATTTTGGCTTCCTTGTACATCACATGCTTGCGAACAACAGGATCGTATTTTTTGATTTCCATTTTACCAGACTGGTTACGCTTGTTTTTAGTCGTGGTGTAGAAATGACCAGTGTCTGCACTGGAAACAAGTTTGATTTTATCGCGCATCTCAATAACTCCTTATACGTTCTCACCGCGAGAGCGGATATCAGTCAATACAGCATCGATACCTTTCTTGTCGATGATTCTCATTCCCTTGGAAGAAACACGCAGGCGAACCCAGCGGTTTTCACTTTCAACCCAGAAACGATGTGTGTGCAGATTAGGCATGAATCTGCGACGAGTTTTGTTGTGGGCGTGGGAAACATTGTTGCCCGAAAGTGGACGTTTTCCGGTTACCTGACAGACTTTAGACATGACGAAAACCTAAGTATAAATTCAAAAATTCTGTAATCCGGTCTCCTGTTTTTGCTTGGCAAAATCAGACCCGGTGTAAAAAGACGCGCATTTATATCAAAATGGGCGCCGCAGTTCAAGTGTTATAGTAAACCCTGTTCGGCGAATGAATAGCATTCACAGTCCCCGACAATGATGTGATCAAGCACTCTGATGTCGACCAGGTTAAGGGTTTTACTGAGTTTTTGCGTGATATCCCGATCAGAAGCGCTGGGTTCGGAAATCCCTGAGGGGTGGTTATGCGCAAAAATAATGGCTGCGGCATTGTGTTTAAGGCATTGCAGCAAGACTTCGCGCGGATAGACATTGGCGCCATCAATAGTGCCCCTGAACATTTCCTCGAAGCAGATGATGCGATGGCGATTGTCCAGAAACAGGCAGGCAAACACTTCATGGCGGTGATCCCGCAGTTTTGAAGCAATGAAAGTCTGCGCAGAAGATGGATCAGTTAACGCTGAACCACGCTCAAGCTGCTGCCACTGATGACGTTTCCCCATCTCCAGCACAGCCTGCAACAGCGCATATTTTGCGGTTCCAAGTCCGGCGTAATCACAGAACTCATTTTGATTGGCTGTTAAAAGGTTTCTCAGGTTTCCAAACTGATTGAGCAGGTCGCGTGCGAGATCTACCGCCGTTTTACCGCGGATACCGGTCCTCAGAAATATGGCAAGCAATTCTGCGTCTGAAAGACGCTGGGCGCCGTGTAACAGCAGTTTTTCCCGGGGGCGTTCAGCTTCCGGCCAGTGTTTAATCGACATATCACGTTCCTTGTGATGTGGAGAAGCCCACAAACTATCCGAAAATACGGTTGACTACAAGCCAAAGCAGGTTAATCTTAAGGTCAGTAACCACTTACAAAAATTTTAAAACCATTCGCGAATGAATCTGCAAGGAAAAAATATCCTGCTGGGTATCACCGGCGGTATTGCCGCCTACAAAACGCCTGAACTTGTGCGCTTGCTAAAAAAAGCCGGTGCCAATGTGCGCGTGGTGATGACGCGAGCGGCACAGGAATTTGTTACCCCGTTGACGCTGCAAAGCCTGTCAGGAGAGGCGGTCAGAACCGAACTCATGGATTTACAGCAGGAATCAACCATGGGACATATCGAACTGGCTCGCTGGGCCGACGTGGTTCTGGTCGCTCCGGCAACCGCCAATTTCCTTTCTCAAATAGCCCATGGCACTGCCAATGACCTGCTGACGACGCTGTGTCTGGCTGCAGACAGCGATATCATCGTAGCGCCGGCAATGAACCATGTGATGTGGGGTAACCCTGCGACCCGGAACAATGTGGAAAAACTCAAAAGTTTCGGAGTCCGGTTTGAAGGTCCTGTCGCGGGTGACCTGGCTTGTGGTGAGACAGGTGATGGCCGCATGCAGGAGCCCGAAGTATTGTTTGATGCCATCAGCCGTTATTTTGGTGAAGCGGCTCTGTCAGGTGTGAACGTGGTGGTCACGGCTGGCCCGACTTACGAGGCCATTGATCCGGTACGTTTTATTGGTAACCGCAGTTCCGGGAAAATGGGGTTTGCACTGGCTGAAGCCTTTGTCAGGGCAGGTGCCCGCGTGAGCCTGGTTGCCGGCCCCGTTAACCTCGATACACCCCGGGGGGTGACTCGCCATGATGTAGAATCGGCCCGGCAGATGTCAGACAGGGTCAGCTCATTGGTGCCTGATTGTGACCTGTTTGCAGCCTGTGCCGCGGTGGCAGACTATCGAGTGGCAGACAGTGCGCCAGGCAAGATCAAAAAGAATGATAAGGACATGTCGCTGCAGTTGACACCCAACGAAGATATTCTTGCCAGCGTGGCGGGTAAGAAAAATTCACCTTTTACCCTCGGCTTTGCTGCAGAAACAGAAAACCTGCTTGAGTATGCCCGGGCCAAGCTTGAACGCAAGCAACTGGATGTCATAGCAGCCAACCTGGTGGGCGCCGAAGAAGGGGGATTCGGCGCCGAAAAAAATGCGCTGACTGTTGTCTGGAATGAGGGTAAAGTTATCCTGCCAATGCAAGACAAGCGCAAGCTGGCACGTGAGCTTGTGGATATCGTTGCCAGGCTGTACCTGCACAAGAAAAAAAATACTGAGAACTATCGTCTGATACAGGGGCTTAAATAGCGTGGAAAAACATAGCCAGGAAAATACCGGTGAGACAAAGAAACATAAGCAGGTTGCAAGGACCAGCATAAGCGGCGCATTCCTGAGGTTGCTTCTTGTTGTAGTGATTATCGGCCTCGTGGTGGCAGGCATCAGTTTTGTACTGCAACAGAATAACATTTCCGAAGCTGAACAGCGCCTTGCAGATAATTCTGTGCAGATGCTCAGTCAGGCTATCAGCTCCAGGCTCGATGGTTACAAAAAGCTGGTTAATCACCTGTCGCGTGAATCCCGCATTGCGGTGTTGATGGAAGCCCGGGATCTCGTGGCACTGGATCAGGCGGCTGCAGAAGTTACTCAAAATTCTGCGTTTATTTTGAAGGTGCGCTATTTGCCGAAGGATCATCACGATACCGATAATGATCCGGTAGTTCCATTAACGTTTTCTACGCTGGACATGGCCAACCGTGCCGCGAAATCCGGAGAGATCACCATTGCTGAATTGCATGCACCGAATTCTCCGGCAAAACATATTGCCCTGGCTGGTCCGATAAAAAACGCATCTGGAAAAACACTGGGTGCCGTACATGTGGCCTTCAATCCCCGGGAACTGCTTGATCAGATTAACCAGTTGAAATCGCCCGGCGTGGCTGTTGCCCTGTTTCAGAAAAGCGGCGACAGCAGTCTGGAACTGGCCCGTTCTAATGGCTATCAGTCCGCGCAAGGTGAGCCTGTGGGGATTGAAGGCAGTATCTGGGAACTGCATTATCAGTCAATTTCTGCGGCTTCTGCTATTGGCAATATGCTGGCAGCCATAGCGATACTGGTGGGCACCCTGGTTGTTGGCGCTATGCTGTTTATCAATCAGCTCAAATTGCGCAAGGCACTTGCCTACGATCAGAATTTGATGCTGGAGATTGTCGAAAACAAGCTGGCGGGAAAACAGAAAAACCTGTTTAGCAATTACGCGCTGGAGGAAGACAAGGACACTATCAAACAACTCTCGCAAATTGAAACGACAGCTGTAGCAGCAAAGCAAAAGCCCGCTAAAGCGCAAACGACTGAAGGGGAAGAGGAGCCGGCAGCGGCATTTCCATCCAAGGTCTCTCAGTCAGAAGGAGAATCCGCCAATCTTGAAGACATCAGTGTCGCTAGTATCAGCGCAGAAATTTTCAGAAAATACGATATCCGTGGTGTTGTAGGAGATACCTTAAGCCTGGAGCATGCCTACGTGATCGGTAAGGCAATCGGTAGCCTCGCCTATGATCGTGGGGAAACCGATATGCTGGTGGCGCGTGACGGGCGAATTTCCAGCAAGGACTTGTCATCAACCTTGATCAGAGGGATTTGTGAAAGCGGGGTCAATGTGGTTGATCTCGGACTGATGCCAACGCCGGTAATGTATTTCGGCACAAATTTTCTTTCTGCCAAATCCGGGGTCATGGTCACCGGTAGTCACAATCCACCGGATTATAATGGTTTCAAGATCGTCATTGGTGGCAATGCCTTAAGTGGCGAAGACATAGAAGGACTGCATGGGCGTATTGTCACCGGTCGTTTCAACAGCGGTGAAGGCAGCAGGGATGAACTGGATATTTCCGCTGATTATATCAACCGCATTTCAGAAGACGTGCAACTGCTAAAACCCATGAAAGTGGTTTTGGATTGCGGGCACGGTGCCGCCAGTGTGCTTGCCCGAACCTTGTTTGAGGCGTTGGGCTGTGATGTGGTTTCGCAGTATTGTGAAGTCGATGGTAATTTCCCTGCGCATCATCCAGATCCCGGTAAAGAAGAAAATATGGCGGAACTGGCCCGGGCTGTTGTAGAAGAGCACGCGGACCTGGGTATTGCCTTTGATGGCGACGGTGACCGTCTGGGCATTGTTGATTCCTCAGGTAATATCATCAAACCTGACAGGGTGCTGATGATATTGGCCGGCGATGTATTGTTGCGCAATCCCGGTGCCGATGTGCTCTACGATGTGAAGTCAACCAAGTTGCTTGCCAGTCATATTCTTTCCAGTGGCGGACGCCCGATCATGTGGAAATCAGGACACTCGCTGATGAAGGCCAAAATGAAAGAAACCGGTGCCTTGCTTGGCGGTGAATTCAGTGGCCATATCTTCTTTACCGAACGCTGGTACGGATTTGACGATGCACTTTATTCCGCTGCCCGCTTGCTGGAAGTGATTTCCGGCGATGGTCGCTCCAGCGCGGATATGTTTGCCGAAATTCCCGACACAATCAATACACCCGAACTGCAGGTGTCGGTAGCAGAAGGCATGCAGCACACCATCATGGAAAAACTCGCTGCGGCAACAGATAAGGCGTTTCCGAATGCCAAGATTACCGATATTGACGGTATTCGGGCTGAATACTCAGGAGCCTGGGGTTTGATCAGAGCTTCCAATACCACTCCACACCTGGTGCTGCGTTTTGAAGCTGACAACCAGGAAGCCATGGAGAAGGTGCAGGAAGTTTTCAGAACAGTTATAAGAGCTGTTTTGCCCACTGCAGAAATCCCATTCTAGCAAGCTTTTAAGATTCTACTCATGAGGCACAATCCTGCGTTGAAATTCATCTCAAAATGCTCATTTACTATTTGTAAACTGCGCTTTCTCGATAAATTTCGCCTTGTCTTGCACTCACATGAGCGAATTTAAATAGCTTGCTTAAACCAATAAAGAATAGTTTGGATAAATAGTTAAGAGTTTTTTGGTAGTTAATTTACGATGAGTTTGTCAACAGAACAGGCAAAAAATGTTGCCCATGTATTAACCGAGGCGTTGCCCTACATTCAACGCTTCTCCGGAAAAACCATAGTCATCAAGTATGGTGGAAACGCCATGGTGGATGAAGAATTAAAGCATGGCTTTGCACGTGATATTGTGCTGATGAAGACCGTAGGGCTTAATCCTGTGGTTGTCCATGGTGGTGGCCCCCAGATCGGACACTTGCTGGACAGGTTGGGCAAGGATTCTGAATTTATTCAGGGCATGCGTGTGACTGACCGTGAAACCATGGACGTGGTTGAGATGGTGCTGGGAGGATTGGTCAACAAGGAAATTGTCAACCTGTTGAATCGCCATGGCGCCTCTGCGGTGGGCCTGACCGGTAAAGATGGTGATTTGATCCGGGCTAAAAAACTGGTGCTCAAAAGTGATGCGCCAGAACTGGAAGCTCCGGAAATTATTGATCTTGGCCATGTCGGTGAAGTAGCAAGCATTGATGCCAGTGTGGTGGATATGCTGGTACATGGAGATTTTATCCCGGTGATTGCACCAATCGGCATAGGTGAAGATGGTTTCTCCTACAATATCAATGCAGATCTTGTCGCCGGCAAGATGGCAGAAGTGCTGGGTGCTGAAAAACTCATACTGTTGACGAATACATCCGGATTGCTGGACAAGGAAAACAACCTGTTGACAGGACTTGATGTGGACAGGGTCAACAGCCTGATTGCAGATGGAACGATTCATGGAGGCATGTTGCCGAAAATCGCCTGTGCACTGGATGCGGTCAATGCAGGTGTGAAGACGGCTCACATCATTGATGGTCGAGTTACCCATGCTGTGTTGCTGGAGCTATTTACCGACGAGGGAATAGGAACACTGATTCGTTCCGGGCGTGCATAGATAATGACTGAAAAAATTTCCAGAAAACAACAGATATTGCAGGCCCTGGCGCATGAGCTGGAACAGAATCCGGGATCGCGAATTACTACAGCAAGTCTTGCAAAGGCAGTAGGTGTTTCTGAAGCAGCGCTTTATCGGCACTTTGCCAGCAAGGCAAAAATGTTTGAGGCGCTGATTAGCTTTGCCGAAGATAGCGTGTTCAGTCGAATTAATCGTATTCTTGAAGAACAAAAGTCAACTCCTGCACGTTGTGCCCAGGTGCTTTATCTGGCTTTAACCTTTGCCGATAAAAATCCGGGTATCAGCCGTGTATTGTTAGGGGATGCGCTGGTAGGAGAAACAGAGCGGCTGCAAACCCGGGTTGATCAGTTTTTCAGCCGACTCGAATCACAGTTCAAGCAGATCCTGAGAGAGTCACAAATGCGTGACAATCTCACTGTTTCAATTCCGGTAGATTCTGCCAGTGTGTTCCTGGTGTCAGTCATTGAAGGGCGTATGCACCAGTATTTACGCACGCATTACAGGCGCGCACCAACTACGCAATGGGAAGAGCAGTGGCAGTTGATTGAGAAAAGTTTATTTCTGCCCCAGTAAGTATGGAATAAAGTTTCTCTTCAGGTTCTTGGAGATTTCGCTCTGACAGAATTCCTGCCCCATGACCGAGACCCGGCATTGTTGATCAAGAAAGATTTTTTCTTTACCGGTTTTTTTATCCTTGATGCGTGCCACGGTAAGGCTGACGTCCTGGTCTTCTGAAGGCGCCCGCGTCATGTAAATCCCTTCGCCCAGAAGCTGGAGCTTTGTGGTGGCATGTTCCTTGACGTAATTGGTTGCCCTGTTCCAGGCCAGGTCGCACTGGTTGATTTCCTCACACTGAAATACCGTATTCAATTCAGCGCGCTCCTGGGCTTCAACTTCAAGCCGATTGTCTGCCGTAAGTTTCTTGAGAATCCTGAAACGGCGTATATCGCCATCGAATGATTCGCGGATGTCTAGCTTTTTCTGTTCCCTTGCCACGATAGAAGCGTAGCTCTGGTTAATCTGGCGCTTGATACCTTCCATATCCTCCTTGAACTTGGTATTGACAGTTTTACCTGCTTTTTCCCTTTCAGCTGCCTGTGACTGCATGATGGCCAGCTTCTCCTTGAGGCGCTTGATATTGCCACGGGTGATATTGATATAGTTGTCAACAGAGCGGATTTTTCCATCTCTGGCGAGAATCATGTCATCTTCTGAACGGAAGGTTTTCAGAAGCACCTGATCCTTGGCTCTCTGCTTGGCGATAACGGCTTCTTTTTCCTTGCGCAGTCTTTCCAGTTCGCGTTCCTGCTCAATTTCCTCGGCTGTTTTGGCGGCCCCTGTTTGTTTGATAGTCATGCCTTCTTTATCAAGTTGGGAATGGGCGCCCTGGTTGGCTTTGGGAGGAATCTTGTCTGAATAGAAAACTTTGCCGTTTTCATCGACCCATTTGTAAAGTTTTGCTGCAAAAACGTTGCTGGAGATTGAAAACGATAATGCCAGTGCCAGCAGGCCGGCGATTTTGCGTTCAGGGTTACAACGATTTTTATAGATACTTAAGTGCATAATTTAGCGAGGGGTTTCTATCAGCAATTAGGGGTAATATTAGCCTAATTCTAGGTCTTCCAGTAAGTTTGGACAAATATTTCATGGATCTGTTCCTGCTTTTTCTTATTTCATTTGTTGCCAACCTGTTTTCAGCATTTTCCGGAGGAGGAGCGGGGCTGGTGCAATTACCGGCACTTATCTTTCTGGGATTACCTTTCGGCATGGCTCTGGCTACACACAAGGTGGCATCAGTGGCACTGGGAATCGGCGCCACCTTCAGGCATATGAAGGAAAAATCCCTCGAGCGGCAGTTTATGCTGTTTATCCTGTTGACGGGGGTGCCTGGTGTGATTCTGGGAGCCAG
>Ga0180433_10005992_pt1 | contig 16150 bp, 18 predicted proteins | sample SS_ome_8_FD_132980 | JGI IMG/M metagenome (GOLD analysis project Ga0180433, IMG submission 132980) | Hypersaline lake sediment archaeal communities from the Salton Sea, California, USA - SS_1_D_1 metaG | ecosystem: Environmental > Aquatic > Non-marine Saline and Alkaline > Hypersaline >... | reverse complement strand
AAGAATAAATGTTAAAGATATATAAATAAATTTGGATATTTATTATTATAAGACGTCGGTGATAAATGAAAATGGAATTAGAAACGTTAAAACTGGATAAGGATTTGCTACGTGTAAATAATTTTTTAATCAAAGAGAAGAATTCCAAAGCGATTAAATCTCTGAATAAAATATTAGATGAAGATCCAGCAAATGAGGAGGCATGGCTCTTATTAGGTATTGCAAAGCGAAGAACTGGAGATTATTTAGATGCTATTGATTGCTTTAGAACAGCTACCGATCTGAAATCCTCTCTTTTAGAAGCATGGGGATTACTAGCCATCACTTACATGGATAATCATAATTTCATAGAAGCAAAGGCTACCATGGAAAGAGCAGCTGAAAAAAATCCGAATAACAAAAAGATACAATTTTATAAAGAAAATTTAATACGAGTTTATAAGAAGTTTGGTCCTTTTTTCTGAAGCTTAATCAGAAAAGAATTCAGGATGCTTCCGTTCAATACTATTTAAGGTATTTACTAAGTAATAGAGCAGTTTTTCATTTTTATATTCATTTATGGTTTCTGACAAGCGGTCTAAGATCTCATTTGCGAGTTCCATATCTTCATTAGTGTAATTGTAAGTCTTATTTTTAAAAATTAAATCAAATTCCTCTTCAAACCAGCGTAGTTTCTGCTTAAACTCGCTCTTTATGTAACTTTGGTCATCAAAGTTAAGATTCATACGTCTCCTCAAATACCTCAGATAAAAGATGAAAAATCAATCTTTTAAGCTACCATATAAATTATAGTTCGAATATTTAAATGCATGCAAAGTGCAAGTTTTTCGAATTAGTAATGCGAAAAACTAGACAATATGGCACAATTTTTACACACAAAATTTTTGTCGTTCAATAATTTATCTTTCAAATACAAATCCCTGTAATATCTCTTTAGATGATAAGAACAACTTTTTTCGATTATTTATCAAAATAATGAGTAGTCTACTATATGAAGAATTGGACTACTAATAGTTTATTACAAATATTAGTCTTATTCCAATAAGAAAACAAAATTTCATAATTTTGAAAAAGTTTCGTTTAGTTCTAATCAATCATGAATAGAGAATGCTGATTATGATTAATGAAGATGAGAGTAGTTTTGAAAAGTATGAAGTAGTTAAACGGTATTTTAACCGAATTTTCAATGTCCTTTCAAGAGAAATCCGACAAGAATTACTTGAATTGGATTTAACGGAAGAAGAATTGAAAGAGATTAAGAAAGAGTTAGGATTTTTGCGGGAAGCCCAACAAAAACAATATATAAATGAATTTATAGAAAATAAAAAAGTAAATTCATCCGACTAACCTAAACTCATTTAAGATTAGAGAACTAAGAAATCGATTTCACTTTCTTGCTTTAAGTGCTTTCTTAACCTTTTGATTGTCTCCTCTTTATCTTGGATGACATCATGTAAATTTTTGATGAGCTTATCTTTCTCATTAAGAACTTCAAGATTCAAGCGTTTGATTAAAGCAATTTCCTCTCTCAAAATTTCTATAATCTTATCTTTATCTTGTTCTTCCTTATTTATTTCTTCCACCTTCCTAAATGAATTATATTTCCCTTGATTAACCCTATCTGATGTATTGGATCAAATTTAGTATGATATAATCTTATATAAGTTTTTGTACAACCTTGTCTAAAGAGCATGTCATGAATTCTTCTTAATTTTTAAGATGTGCTTTAAGAACTCAATTCAATAATCCTTAATCCATAATTAAGATTAATCAAATCGGAGAACCAATTTTAGTTGAACAATCACTTCTTAATTGCCAGATAAGTTATTTAATAGAAAATGGTATGAGAAATAACAAATTCCCTTGTTTTTATTATCAAATAACAATAACAAATTTTTTATTAAAAAATACTTTTCACTTCATAAGTTTATAAACTAAAATTGATTGATCGAACTACTTAAATTTAAAACACATACATTTTCAAATAAACTATCAATTTTAAACAAATAATTCGATTTGAAATTAATATGAGTGATAATGTAGAAAAATATATTAAACGGAAGGTATATAAAAAAGAAAGCTCGAAGATCGCCCAGAAATTTGTTGACGCGGGTTTAGAAAAAATTCGTTCCTGTATTAATTGTGGCACATGCACGGGGAGTTGCCCATCAGGAAGACGTACTGCATATCGAACTCGTTCAGCAATTCGGAAAGCATTAACTGGAGATGAGTCGGTTCTTCAAGATATTGATATCTGGTTATGTACTACATGTTATTATTGTTATGAACGGTGTCCGAGAGATATACCCGTAACTGATATGATAATTAAATTACGGAATATTGCAGTTGAAGAGGGCTATATTTTAGATAATCATTTCAATCTTGCCGATAAGATTTTTTATGAAACTGGTCATGGGGTACCCGCGAGTGGTGAGGGAAATAAAAAATGGCGAGAATTAAGGGAATCTTATGGGTTACCCCCATTACCGCCTACGGTTCACACTCATCCTGAAGCGCTCAAAGAATGTCAAGAACTCATGAAATCATCAGGATTCCGTGATTTAATGGATAATGTTGCGGAAAAGAAGAAAAAAGAAGAAGCAGAAAAGGAAAGAGAAGAGGTTAAAGAAAAATGAGTGAAGAAAATAAATGGAGATATGCTTTTTTCCTTGGTTGTGTCGCGCCGAATCGATACCCAATGATAGAGTCCTCTATTAGAGCGGTATTTGATCATTTAGGAGCGGAAATATTAGAATTAGAGGGTGCTAGCTGTTGTCCGGCCCCAGGAGTCTTCCGTGCATTTCATATTCCAACATGGCTCGTAATTGCTGCCCGAAATTTAACTATTGCAGAACAATTAGGTGTTGATGTTATCACTGGTTGCAATGGTTGCTATGGGACTTTACGAGATGCATGGTATGAATTATTACATGAACCTGAACTAAAAAAAATGGTTAATGGACACCTAGAAAAAGTTGGACGTAAATTTAAGGGATCAATAGAACCAAAACATATTGTTCAAGCATTATATCAAGATATGGGGTTAGAATATTTAAAAGGATTCGTAAAACATAAATTTAAGGACCTAAAAGTCGCAGTGCACTATGGATGTCATATTTTAAAACCGAGTGACAAGCGTCCTTGGGGAGGGGATTACGAAAACCCAAGATTCTTAGATGAAATCGTTGAAATTACGGGTGCTAAAAGTATTGACTACAAAGACAAATTTATGTGTTGCGGTGCGGGAGGAGCTGTAAGAACTGCTGTAAAAGAAGTCGCTGCAGATTTCTCACGTGAAAAGTTGGTAAATATTCGAGATTCGGGAGCAGACATTATTATCGATTGCTGTCCTTTTTGTCACTTACAATTAGATCTTGGTCAAATGGAAGCCAATAATTACTATAAAGATATTATCGGGGAACAATTCAAGGTACCAGTAGTATATTTAACACAACTCCTTGGTTTATCTTTTGGAATAGATCCGAATGAATTAGGATTGATTAAGAATCATGATTTAAAAGGTGTTTCACCGTTTATTTCCATTGATCCATTTATTGAAAAAGTAAAGGAGGAATTAATATAAGGAGTTAAAATTATGACAGAAATACAAGAAGAAAAAAGGGTAACTGCTAAAGATCAACCAAGAATAGGTGTATATGTTTGCCATTGCGGTATTAATATTGCAGGAGTAGTAGATGTCGTTAAGCTGAAAGATTACGCGCTAAACTTACCCAACGTAGTGCTCGCACGCGAATATAAATTTATGTGTAGTGATAACGGACAGAAAATAATAAAAGAAGATATCGAAGCGGGTTTAGTTAATAGAGTTGTAGTAGCAGCCTGTTCTCCACGGATGCATGAGCCTACTTTTAGATTAACATGTAAGGAAGCTGGTCTAAACCAATTTCTATTTGAACAAGCCAATATAAGGGAACATGCCACATGGGTAAATATGAAAGATCCAGAGGGTGCATTCGATATTGCAAAAGATCATATTCGCATGGCAGTCGCAAAGGCTCGAAAATTACTCCCATTACAGGTTCAGAAGGTAGAGGTTGAACCATCATGTTTAGTGATCGGTGCAGGTATAGCTGGAATGAATTCGGCTCTTGACTTGGCTGATGAGGGATATAAGGTTTACCTTGTGGAAAAAGACCCAACAATAGGGGGTCATATGGCCCAATTAGATAAAACTTTCCCTACAATGGATTGTTCTGCATGTATTCTGACTCCAAGGATGGTTGATGTTGCTCGAAAGAAAAATATCGAAATAATGTCTTATTCTGAGGTAGTGGAAGTATCTGGTTATGTCGGGAATTTTGAAGTCACTATTATGAAAAAACCTCACTATGTTGACCAAGAAAAATGTACCGCATGTGGTGCCTGTGTCGAAACTTGTCCTGTAATTTGTGGTAATGAATTTGATCTTGGTATGGGAACTCGAAAGGCGATATATATTCCATTTCCTCAAGCAGTACCCGGACAATATACCATAGATATGGATAAATGCATTAAATGTGGTATTTGCGCACGAATTGACGTCTGTGAACCTGAAGCAATTAAATATGATGATAAACCAGAATATGTAAAAGTAAAAGTTGGAACTATTATTGTTGCGACAGGTTGGGATCTATATGATCCTACGGAATTGGTCCAATATGGTTATGGAAGATTCCCAAATGTTATAACTGGACTTCAAATGGAACGTTTATTAAGTTCTTTTGGTCCTGTATTAGGAAAACCAGTCAGGCCTTCAGATTCGAAAGCGCCTCATAGCATAGCATTTCTTCAATGTGTTGGTTCAAGAAATTTTAGAGAAGGCGGTCATACATATTGTTCGCGAGTTTGTTGTATGTATGCAACAAAACAAGCACGCCAATATAAGGAAAAACATCCGGAAGCAGATGTGTACATATTCTATATGGATATTCGAGCATTTGGTAAAGGATATGAAGAATTTTATGAGTCTGCTGGGGAAGATTATGGAATCAACTATATTCGTGGAAGAATTGCAGAGGTATATGAAGGAGAGAACAATTCTATCATTATACGCGCAGAAGATACCCTTCTTCAGACACCAATCGAACTAGAGGTTGATCTTTTTGTTCTTTCATGCGGAATTGAATCCAGAGCTGACGCGGATGAAGTCGCTTCTATGCTAAGCATCCAAAGAACAGCTGATGGCTTTTTTATGGAAGCTCATCCGAAATTGAAACCAGTAGATACACTTACCGATGGAATATTCGTAGCAGGAGTTGCTCAGGGTCCAAAAGATATTCCCGATACGGTAGCTCAAGCGAAAGGAGCCGCATCAAGCGCTGCTGCTCTTATGGCTCAAGGGGAGGTAGAAATAGAACCTTATTATGCTGTAGTTCTTGAACATCTCTGTTCTGGTTGTAGAAGTTGTCAGTCATTATGTCCATTTGGAGCAATAGATTTTGATGAATTTAAAAGGATTGCGGTAGTAAATCCAGCATTATGTAAAGGATGTGGAACTTGTGTATCTGCTTGTCCTTCTGGAGCGATGATTCAAAATCATTTTGCCAATATACAACTGAATTCGATAATCAATGTAGCCTTAAAACAGCCTACCATAGAAAATGGAGGAAAATAACTATTTTTATTTTATTATTTTTTAATTTATTTAATTACTAAATATAAAAAACAGACTGCTTAATCTTTCCAGTAATAACACTATTATTAGATAAGAACCTTATTACTATTTCATTATATTTAGAATAATTCAGAAGACTTTTTTTCGTACTACAAACCATTATCTTGTTATTAAAAACGTAGACTTATAAATAACTATTTATGCTACTATTTTAGCATTAGGGGAACTAATACTAGTTTTTCTATTAAATATTTCAAGAAATGGATATGACTGAAGAAGATAATTTTACATTTGACAATATTATTTCTCACCTTGAAGAAAAGAGCGAACGAAAAGTTGGGCTTGTATGTTTAAATTACCTTCTAATTAGTTGCAAAATTGATGATCTATATGATTTTTCTAGAAGATATGGAATAAAAATTACTGAAGAAGACATCATCACGCGGTTAGAATTTATTAAAATCATTCTTATACATTTAACTAAAATGTATTATAGTTCAGATCTTCAACAGAAGTTCGATAATCCTTTAGAATATATTGGAAATACTATAATAAATGATCCAAATATTAAAAAAAATCTAAATGACCTCGATTTCATTGTCAAACAAGATTTGATCGATATTTTTGCAGATTATTGTGCCGACGAAGGGATTACTGTCTACGACACGAATGTGAACTCTCTTAGACCTAAAATGGATATGTATTTAGCAAAAAAGAAAACTGAAGCTGTATTCGCTATGACTGGTCTCGATATTAATAGTGATTCATATTTAGAAACCAAGACCTTAATTGAGGAAGCAAAGAAAGTAGCTAATTGGACTACCTTTGTCACCACTCCTATTGGTGCGCTTAAAATAGGTCTTAGAAATCTTATTTTTGATATGAACCAATTAAATTGTTGGTTATATATTGTAGATCCTTCGAGAGAATTAATTTTTGGAATTTTGAAAGGAAAAAAAAATAATGAATATGAACTTGCAATGAGAGACGAATTTATTAAAAATCTCCCGAGGGAACCATTAAGGGCTCCTTCTCAATTGATAACCCTTTCAGACTATACCTTTAATGAATTTAAGTCGTTTAATGCTGATCATTTTGGATTATTTGAAGTCTATGATAATCTTGAGCATAATATGTTAATTTTAAAAGATCAAGATACCCCTAAATATACAAATATTTTTAGAGATTTAATAATCATAGAAATCTTATCAGGAACACCAATAATTTCCTATACCAGTGAGAATTTTAAAGAACAAGCTTTAGCATCTGGCTTCTTAACAGCAATGGATTCCTATATTTCACAAATTGGTGGTACAAAATTAAAGGAGATTAATTATATGGGGTTCTATGTACAAGCCGCATATGGTAAATCAACGAAACTCGCATGTTTCCTTTCTGAACCTGCTGACAAAAGTTTAAAGGACAGATTGAATCATCTTATAGACATTTTTGAAGAGAAATACTTTAATCTCATTGAAAGATTTCGTAAATCAGGGGATACAGATCTCTTCAATCAAGATGAGATAATTTCACTCATTAAAGAAATCTTAAACATATAAAACTCTATTCCTTGTCATTTTTTTAAAATATAATAATAGATTTCTTCTTTTGAAAAGAACAACCATTAAGAGAGGAAAGAAATTTAGATTAGAAAAACATAATAAAATTTATGATCGATACTTGGTTATCCAAAACAAAATTGAAAGATGCCTATGAACGTTTAGTGAAAAAAATTTTCCTGGGGAGAATATCTGCAAATCAACTTACTATCATAGGATTAATTTTTGGTATTTTCTCTGCTTTTATTATTTATTTAAGCAAAAAAGTTGCTTTTACTTTGGAATTTAATATCATAGCATGCATTCTGATGGTTCTCTCATTTATGCTAGATACCATGGATGGTCCAATCGCAAGAGCGGGAGAGCCTTCGCAATTTGGAGGAATCTTAGATCTTTTCTCAGATAGGACCGTTGAAATATTTATCATTATTGCGGTTGTCTCTACTGACCCAATATCTCTAGTTTGGCCTGGTTTGTTTAGTTTGGGAGCTATGGTATTATGCATTTCAATGTTTCTAATAGTTAGTACATTATCAGAAGAAACAGAGGAAATTAACGAAATTAAAAAATTAATACGTTATAGAAAGGGTTTTATGGAACGAGCGGAAACATTACTATGCTTTTTCTTTATTGTTTTACTATTTCCTTGGCGATTCATTTTATTATGGTTATTTGCAGCTCTTGTATTTCTTACTGCTGTCTTACGTTTAAAAGATGGCTATAAGTTGTTTAATATATAGGTTTTAAAGAAGAGAGTGAATTCAGTTGATGTGTCCAAATCAAACAAATGAGTAAAGGTTATTAACTTCTAAAACATAATGACATTAATAATTTTTAAGATAAAATTTTTTATTAATTCTGGGTGTAAGATTCAATATGGGCTCTGAAGAATTGAAATCTTTGGAAGAGATTTTAGAAACAATTCGGGAAGAAAATGAAGGTAAAATTGGTATACTTTGTCTAAATTGTCTAATTGTAAGAGCAAGATTCAAAGAATTGGAAAATTTTGTGAAAAATAATAAAATAAGTATCCCAAAAGAGAAAGATCTGACGAAACTTGACTATTTAGATTACATTAGTAAACATTTCTATGAAAAATATCATAATATTAAAGAGTTACGCGATATTTATCCTAATTGTTTATCATTCATTGCCGATATATTGCTAAAAGATAACAAAATTGGCAAATACCTTTCTCGATTTGATTTTATATCGAAATATGAACTCATTGAAGTTTTCAGTGATTATTGCGCAGATCTGAACATCTCAGTTTTTGATTCTACAGAAGTAGATGAATCAGTTTATAATTTGGATTTATATTTAGTTAAGAAAACTCCGCGTTTGAGAACTGAGGCGGTTATTGTACGCACTGGTGCAGAAATGAATGAGGAGTCCTATCAAAAAACTTTTTATCTCCTAAATGAATCCTCCAAAATATCACATTGGAGTATATTAGTTACAACTCCTAGAGGAGTATATAATATCGGATTTAATCGAATGATTGCTGATATGGAAAAACTGAATGTGTGGCTTTACGTTGTGGATCCTATCCATCAACGCGTATTAGGGATTACTAAGGGAAAAAAATCAAAAGATCAAGATGAAAGCGCTGCAGAAAGATATATTCGGAAATTGCCTCGTGAACCTATACGTGCACCTTCTAGAGTGGTAAAATTTTCTGAATATGAATTTAGCGAATCAGACTCCTATAATCCTAAGAAATTTTCAATGTATGAATTATTACCCAAAGAAGAGGCATTAGAAAAGGAACAATCTCTTATAAGAAAACCATTATACCGAGATATTTTTCGAACATTATTAGTAATCGATCGTAAGGCGGGTTTACCTTTGCTAACCTATTCTCGAGAAGATTTAGATATCGATAAAGAATTAGTTTCAGGATTCTTGAGCGCAATGGATTCTTTCGTTTCTGAAATCGGTGGTACTGAATCTATGAACGAAATTAATTATAAAGGGTTTTATATTCATGCAACTTATGGAAAGTGGGTTAAACTCGCTTTAATATTATCAACTCCTGCAAAAAAAAGCTTGAAAGAAAGACTTGCTTATTTTTTAAAGGACTTTGAAGACCGTTATTCTGAAGAGATAAAGATATTTACGGAAACAGGAAATACGAGATATTTTGATTCAGCAAAAATTATCGAAGATGTTAGAGATATTTTAGATATATAAATTAATTATTAACTGTATGTTCCGTTTATTTTATTCTAATTTACTAAATTCAAGTATAATTTAGATTTTATAAAAAGAATTTATTTATATTATCCTCAAATCTTCTAGATTAAAAACATAAAGGTATGATAATTTATGCCGAAAAAAGAAAGAAAAGTTGGATTAAAGGAAGGGAAATTTTATCCTTGTGCCAAAAATGCGTGTGTATCAACTATGGCAAATAAAGATGATGAAAAACGCTATATCGAACCCATTAAATACAACATTTCCATGGTAGAGGCAAAAAACAAAATAATGCAAATCGTAGAATCCCAAAAAAGAACAAAACTTCTCGAAGATAATGATAATTACTTGCGTTTCAAGTTTACTACAAGACTTTTTAGATTTAAAGATGATGTTGAGTTTTTATTTAATGATAATGATAAGATTATCCATTTTCGGTCGCAATCACGCTTAGCAGGATATGATTATGGCACGAACCGTAATAGAATGGAGAAAATAAGAGAAGATTTTTTAAAATAGGCTTTATTCTTACAATTTTTTAATTTTTATAAAATAATAATCAATCGATATGATAACATATATTAATATTTAAAACAATATCAAATTCTTATAGAGTGAAAGAGGGAGCTTAATTATCTCTATTTAATAGTTTTATCATAATGGAGTGTGACAAATATGGATCAAGATAAAAAAATAATATTCATATATAATGCTGATTCCGGAGCCATTAATCTTGTTAAGGATTTTTGGAAAAAAATATTCAAACCAAGTTCATATGAGTGTAATTTATGTATGCAAACATTTGGCGCTTTTTCGATGAAGAAAGATTGGAAATCATTTATAAATAATTTAAACATAGATGTAGAATTTTTACATCGCGATGAATTTGAATCGAAATATAGGATAACTGATGCGAAATATCCTTCCGCTTATCTTTATCAAAACCCAAATATTGAACTAATCATTAATGATGAGGAGATGAATTCAGCTAAATCATTAGATGAAATGGAAGCCTTAGTACTTAAAAAAATCAGTAGTATATAATTTTAATATCAATTTGGTCTGGGAACTACATTATCCGCTCATTTCATCTATTTATGATTTATAAACTTTAAATTAAATAAATCTAAAACCTACATTTTAATATCAAGTTATTTTTTTAAAATAGTGATGATGTATGAGTCAAGAAGAAGAGACTATGCTTATTTTTGTCTATAATGCCGATAGCGGTGGTGTGTTCACGGGCTTAAAGGATACTTTGCATAAAACCTTTCGAAAAAGTACTTATGAATGCAATCTCTGTCAAGTAACGTTTGGCGCTTTTGGAATGAAAAAAGATTGGAAGAATTTTGTTAATGATCTTGATGTTCCAGTAGAATTCAAAAAGAAAGATAAGTTTAAATTTGAATTTCTGCATAAAGATGAATTTAATGAAAAATTTAAGGTTGCAGATGCGAAATTTCCTTCTGCCTACCTATTAGAAGATGGAACTTTAAAACTTTTTATATCTCAAGATGAAATGAACTCTGTAAAAGAGATTGAAGAATTGAAAAGCATGGTTGTTGCTAGGATCGAGGAGTTCAATCTTTAAGAATAATAAAAGTTCTATTCTTTTTTATTATTGTAAATTTTATAATTTAATTTTTAAACTAAAATTATAAATTAAGAAATTATATTAAGTTGATCATGGGTTTTGATGAGGAATTTAATCTAGAAAAAGGATTAGAAATAGGCACTAATGCACCTATCATTAATACGAATGATATTCTTGGAAACGAAATCAACACCACTAATAATTAATAGAAAAAAAATTAACTAGTTTTTCTAATGGGATTAAGATATTCTAACATCTTTTCTGATTCATTTGTAGGCGGTTTACAGGTTTTATTGACACATACATAAGCCGTCGCTTTATTTTCATATTTATCAAAATATGTGATAAAATTGGAGAACTCATCAATTTCAGGCGTTTCCTCGTCAGTTGGGCGATAAAGTAAGGCTTTATTTGGAAGATATGTTTCTCGAATAGTTTTTAATAGATTGTTAGTATCTTCTTTATCACTATCTCCTGAAATTACTAGACTAAAGGTTGGGCCTAAAGCGAAATCGACAGCACTTAAGAAGAAGCTGAATCCAGTAGCGTTATTTTTGATATTCTCTACAAAAACTCTTCCAAGAATATCAGCTTTAGTCTCGTATTCTGAATTACCGGTTAATTGACTCAATCGTAAAAGATTTAAGATTGACACGGAGTTGCCCGAAGGTATTGCTCCATCATATACTTCTTTTCTTCGAGCAATTAAATGTTCAGCATCTGTTGCTGTAAAATAAAAAGCTCCAATTTCATTATCCCAATAGAAATTTATTTGATCTCCCATTAATTCTATAGCGTTTTTCAAATACTTTACATCTAAACTTGCCTCATAGAGATTTATTAAGCCCCATATGAAAAATGCATAATCATCTAAAAATGCTTTCAAGTCCGCACTTTTTCCGCGAAATCGGTGTAAAAGTCTGCTGTTGATGTCTCTTATATACTTTAAAATAAAATCTACACTCTTTTCTGCTGCATTTATATATTCCGGTTCATTAAAAACATATCCCCCTAACGCTAAAGCAGCTATCATTAAGCCATTCCAATCGGTCAATATCTTATCATCTTTATGTGGATGGATTCTCTTCTCTCGTTCGACAAATAATTTTTGTCTTATTTTTTCTATTCTCTTTTGAAATTCACCTAATGGCATTTCAAATTCTTTAGCAAGGTCTTCAAATGGTTTAGTTAAATGTAGTATATTTTTTCCGGTTTTTTCTTGCGTTGCCTCTTCGCGATAATTGCCTTCCTTTTTAATATTATATACTTTTGTAAAGAATTCAAAATCCTTTTTTTCTAATATTGATTGGAGCTCATAATAATCCCAAGTATAAAACTTTCCCTCTACACCTTCGCTATCGGCATCCTCCGCAGAATAAAACCCTCCCTTCTCTGAAGTCATATCTCTTAAGACATAATTAAAAATTTCCTTGGCTGTCTTCTCATAGAACGGATTCTTAGTTGCTTGATACGTCTCGGTATATGCTATAGCCAACATCGCTTGATCATATAACATCTTTTCGAAATGGGGGACTAACCAAAAGCGATCTGTGGAGTAGCGATGAAAACCAAATCCAATATGATCAAAAATACCTCCTAACTTCATTGATCTCAGTGTATTTTCGACTATCAATAATAATTCCTTATTTCCAGATCGTTTCCACATCCTTAATAAAAATAATAGGTTATGAGGGCTTGGAAATTTTGGATGATCTCCAAAACCTCCAAATTTTGCATCATAATTTCGAGTTAGTAGTTGTAGAGCATTATTAAGATCTCGTTCGCTTAGACTCAATCCCGGAGCCTCTGATGTAGCTTCTTGTAGGAGACTGGTAACTTTTTCGCTGGATTCAATTAATTTTTCCTTTTCGTTGTTCCAAAGTTCCTTAATTTTAGGGATTAAATCTATTAAGCCCATTCTCCCGAATCTCGTATCTTTTGGGATATACGTCCCAGCGAAAAATGGTTTTTTTTCTGGGGTCATTATAATACTAAGGGGCCAACCTCCAGACCGATTCATTATTTGACAAACAGTCATATATATATTATCAATATCAGGACGTTCTTCCCTATCTACTTTAATCGATACAAATACATCGTTCATTAAGTCTGCGATTACATCATCTTCAAAAGATTCATGAGCCATGACATGGCACCAATGGCAAGTAGAATAGCCTATCGATAAGAAAATAGGTTTATCTTCATTTCTAGCTTTTTTAAAAGCTTCTTCTCCCCATGGATACCAATCAACTGGATTCTCCGCGTGTTGAAGTAAATAAGGACTTTTTTCATTTATTAATCGATTATACTTTTTATGAGAATTATCTTTCTCATTATCTGTAATTTTATTTCCACCTTTTTACGTGAATGGATTTTGATAGGTATTTAGAAAGCCAAAAATTAAAATAAGAAAAATACAAAAAAATTATTTAGTTTGTAATTCTTCCAGTACAGATTTAACCTCTTCAGCATGCCCTTTAACACTTACTTTCGGCCATACATGAGCTATTTTACCATTGGGATCTATTACAACCGTACTCCGTATCACACCCATATAAGTTTTTCCACGGAATTTCTTTAAACCCCATGCACCGTACTTCTTAAGTACTTCCTTGTCTGGATCACTTAATAGTGTAACTTTTAAGTTCTTCTTTTCGACAAACTTACTATGTGATTCAGGACTATCTGGACTTATACCGATAACAGTTGCGTCCAATTTCTGCAAATCGGGTAATATATTAGTAAAGCCTATTGCTTCTGTAGTACAACTCGGGGAACTGTCTTTGGGATAAAAATAAACGACAGTATACTTGTTCTTTAAATCTTTTAAACAAATTTCCTTTTTATCTTTATCAGGAAGGCAGAAATTTGGAGCGGGGTCGCCAATTTTTAATTCAACTTTTTTTTCTGGCACTTTTGATACCTTCATTATTTTTATAATAAATAGAGATATCGTGAAAATATTAAACTTGATCTTATTGATTATTAATAATAGCCCAGTAGGAGTTAGAATTTAATAGATTTTAATAGTTTTTTTTGATAAAAAATAAATGATTATTGCTTCCCTAAAAAGCATGAATCGTTAATTATAAATTGAATAATATATAATTCAGAATAATAAGGAAAGAGAGAGTTGCGTAAAGATGGATAACAAAAGCTATGGATTATTTTTGTTGGTACTTGGGACTATTTTGCTCGTCATATCTTTAATGACAATTTGGAGTATGTTTATTAACTTTAATTTATCAAATGCGTTACTCATAACCTTATCTATTCCATTATTCATCTTCAGTATTACTTCTATTATTTTTGCGATTATCTTGATTGCTCAGGAAAATTTAAATGAGAAAGTAAAAGGAGTACTTATGATACTCAATGGCATAATTTCAATTTTAGCTGCTGTTTATACAATACTAGATTTTCGCTTATCGGGACTGGGACTAATAAACATCATAGTTTTAGTACCCATGATGCTTGTTGGAGTTTTTTTTATAATAGATGGTATACTTGTTTTTGCAAGCGAAAATGTTATCCGTGAAATCAAAGCGAAAAAAAGATCGGGTCAATTTTTAGGAATTGTCTCTATTGTAGTCGGACTTATCAATATAATTGCATTTATACTCTTATTGTCCGTTGTTCCTGATCATCCAATCATTCTAAGCGCTTTTTGGTTACTTCTAAGTGTAGTCCTAGTTCTTTTTGGGATTAAATCAATTATAAAGAAAGTTGACTCTTAAAAAATCAATTCAAAAATAAAAGTTAAATAAAAAAGTGATTATTAGGGGTCATTTCTTAATGGATGACGTGCGTTTTCTGCATTTCGAATATTATCATCCATAGTGGGCAGTCCTTCCATTGCCTTTCGAATTGCGTTTCGTGTTGCTTTATAATTATTAATAAAGACTCGTTTTCTCGCACTCGCACTAGGATGAACAAACACATTTACAATGATAACAATATCATCTTCAATATCCTTAGGGAGAATACCATCTTCTACACATTGAACTACTGCTTTAGCTATCGCTGCCTGGGCTGGTCCATAAATTAAACTTGCATGCCTTAAAGAAGAGACTTTTACTGTGGGAATCATGATAGTGGGGGGTTTAACTTGCATATTTGGTTCTAAGATCACTTGCAAACCCTCTTTATCTTTTTCAGGATGAGTTAATGCTTTTGCATAAGCTTCTCCTACAGGACCTTTTTTATCGCCGATTAAAAGATCAATATGAGCCAATTCAGCGCGATCTCCAACAAGAGACTCGCCTACTTTCAAGCTAAAATCAGAAATTGTTTCAGGAGTGACTCCAACAGCATAGAATCTGCTTATTAATTCTTTCTCTCCGATTTCGAACTTGATTTCTTTCTTTTTAATTAAACCCAATTTTTCTAGCTCAACCCTAAATTCATCTCGTAATTCATACGTTAGAGAATCTCCAATTATAATTGGTCTACGGGTTATGCCAACGGGAATTCCCATCATATTTAGACATTCTTTTGCTCCTAAAGCTCCTGAATTTATAAGCATCCTCGCTATTTTTTGAACTCTTTTTTGAGTTTCTTGCGCTTTTTTAATGCGATTATTCTCTACATGATCATATATTTCGAGCCAAAATTGAGGAATAACATTAGCAGACCCTAAAATACATCCCGCAGCGCCTCCAGCTAATGCTCCAAGGACATTTTCGTCCCATCCTATTAAGACCGAGATCTTATCACTGACTTTCTCTAATAGTGCTGAAAAGTATTTGTAATCACCACTTGAATCTTTAATGCCAACGATATTTTCAATCTCTACAAGATCTTCTACTACTGTCCACGGTAATTCAATTCCTGTACATACTGGAATATTATACATAATTATGGGTATATCGGTATTTTCACAGATATGATAGTAGTGATCATATAGCCCTTTTGCTTTTGGCTTGAGATAATAGGGTGTAACTATTAATGCGGCATCCGCACCTAAATCTGCTGCTGCATTGGTGGCATCAATGACCATCTTTGTCCCAGATTCACCAGTACCCGCAATTACTGGTACTCGACCCTTAGCTTCATCAATCACAATTTCAATAACCCTTAGTCGTTCTTCAAACGTCATATTAACAAATTCTCCAGTTGTGCCCACAGGAACCAATCCATTAACTCCTCTTTCAATAAGAAAATTAACGAGATTTCTAAGTTGTTCTT
>Ga0180433_10005991_pt1 | contig 16151 bp, 26 predicted proteins | sample SS_ome_8_FD_132980 | JGI IMG/M metagenome (GOLD analysis project Ga0180433, IMG submission 132980) | Hypersaline lake sediment archaeal communities from the Salton Sea, California, USA - SS_1_D_1 metaG | ecosystem: Environmental > Aquatic > Non-marine Saline and Alkaline > Hypersaline >... | reverse complement strand
CGCCTTCTTGCGGCGGTCACGCGCGAGCGAGCGGCCTTTCGCCACCCACTTCTTAAAGCGGCCCTTCTTGTCGCGAACGACGTAATGCCTTCGCCGGCCCTTCAATTGGTATCTTCTACCCATAAAACGCCATAGACAAGCCCCTATTTATGAGTTTCTTAAAGTCGTCGCACCATATAACCGTGGCGCTGCCGACGTAGTTCCAAGTAAAACACAGAGGACAAAGGACCAGGGCGCCGGCTCTGGAATGTCGCGTAAATATGTTCCCGCACTTCCGGCACTCAATTTTAAACATCATCAAAATATGCGTTTTTGGCGTATTTATGCAATTTGGAAAAAAGATAAATATGGGCCGTTCAGGCCCGTTCAAAAACAACCGTTTTCTTTTTTTCACCGTTCACTAAAATGTTTTCAACATTTACAAGCATACGACGGCCTACCCAGTTCGCCGTAGTTTCTCCCCACCACACTTTAAGCTTGCTATTCACTTCTCGCCACGGGGCCCAGATGTCGCCTTTATCTGTTTTAATTAATAGTTTTTTAGTTTTGTATCGCGTTTCGGTGAGGATAGATTTTTCAATAGTTACGGTTATGCCGTCGGAAGGTACCGCATTTTTGTCGAAGGGGTTACGTTCGTACGCCGGCGCCAATACAGGATTTTCTATAACTTGAAAGTCCTCGCTTTCAGCACCGTCGGTAAAATCTTTTTGTATTTCCATGAAAGAAACCGGCAGGATTTTTATTAAGGGTTGTGGTGAAGGTGCCGAAATATCTTGATTAAGTGTATATCCCCCCCACACCACACAGGTCATTTTTTAGATGAATATGTAAAAAGTTGTAAGGTGAACGATTATATATATATATATATATTTATTATTATTATTATTATTATTAGCGTAGAAGCTCTCTAAAAACTATCGTGGGGGAAAGAGAAACACCAAAAGTCTTAAATATGTCGGATCTATTTACTTTCATGGTTAAAAATTGGATAACGGAGCTTCCAAAGTTCCTTAAAAAAAAGTACGGTACCGAGGATTTTAATCGCTCGGAAATAGTAAGCGCAATTTCTTATTTAAGAAACTCGCAAAGTAATGACGTGATAATGCGGGCCTTCCGGTTTTTGGTGCAAATGAATATTATTTGCGACATTGGCGGCGGGCGGTACTTATTCGATAAGACAACGTTGCGGGCATTTACGGAAGGTGCGAAACGTGGCAAAAGTCCTTAAATCTGTTGTTATAGATGTGGCCGCCGAAACCCTCGCAGCAGGCAAAATTGATAATCTTTCGCTATTCCTTAACGAGAGCATTTACGCTTATTGCGCTAAAGACTTATCAGAAGAAGCCCGCGCAGGCATACCCACAGAAAAACTTATTACACAGCAGCTTGTAACCCTGCAAAAAGAACACGCCGCCACAGTCGCGGAGCTTGAAACTATTAAGGCCACAACAGAGGCCCAAATTGTAGAACTTGAATACCAGTTGAGATTAGCCAAGGAGAAAATACAGCGGCTTGAATTCAAAACCAGAAAGCGATTAAAGGAAAGCAAGCCCATAGGCAGGGCCGTCAAAATCGCCGAGCTGAAAAAAGAGCTTGAAAACAAAGACTTAACAGAAAAACAGCGCACGCCAATAATTACGGAAATAGCTAAACTTGTCCGGTCCTTGCCCGAAGGTGAAAAAATTGAAACTGATTAAACCCGATAAGTGCCGCAAGAAATGGGAGGCGTTATATTGACGGGCCTTAATTGGCGCGACGCCGCCAAAACTTCTAAGATGCGTCGTATTCCCTGGCGCCGTGTAGTCGGCCGTGACCTTACGGCCTGGCTTTATATGCAATTCAGCGCGGGAGCCACGCCCGCATATTGCGCCTCACTCTTAGAGAATAAACTAAGGTCCTGCTACGCAAGCGGCAGTTTTTCGGACACGTTCCCCCTATCCGAAGCAATAAAGAGGATACCCTCAAATGTCACCGCCAGGTACGCGGAGTTTAACCGACACCCCAAATAAAATTTTCGGCAAAGTCTTAATCACTATTAATGAAAATTAATTTATCCTACTCCTTTAATTCTTTTTTTGGTTTAGATAATGCTCGCTAAATGTTGTTGCGTAGGTCTTTACGCTCTTTTTACCTTGACAGCTGGGGCAAGTAGGGTATTTTGCTCGCCCTCTGAACTTCCATATATAAGTACATTTAGGACACTTTAGGGTTATCGTTTCGGTCTTTGTTGTTTCTTTCAAGCCGTATTTTTCCTCTATCTTTTCTATACTTTGAATAGGCAGCTTCGCCGTTCCGAGCATTTTTAGGACTTTGTATATCTTCCACTCGCGGCACTCCGGCATAGGCGGCACTACACTACTAATAAGCGCCGGCTTGAATTTCTTAATTAATTGGAGAGGCGAGGCCATGAGGCGACGGACATAACGGCCGTCACTCATCATAAGATAGAGGTAGCGCTTTAGGTCGTAAATCGCCAAGCGCCGCGGGGCCCTTGTCGCTCTCCCGGCTTCGCGAATCGGGAACGGAAATAACACGGCGGTCGTTTTTTCTTCCCGGACATAAGGAGCGAGTAGCCACGGATTAGGTACGCAAATCGTTTCAAGCAGGTTTAATTCCCTGGTTCCACTTTTTATTTTCACAAGCTCGCGATTAAACGTGTTCATGCTGTCGGCGCTGTTTAGGTCCTGCGGTTCATCAAGCCATTTCGTAGTAAATCCATATTTGTTCTTTACCTGTTTAACTCGCTTAAAATAGTCCTTGTGTCCCTGTTCTATCATGCCGTTAATAGCTTCGTTAAGTAGCTCTTGATTTTTTACTAAGTCGGTTACTTCTTCCTCGCTTCGCTTTAGGAGTGTCGCGGCCACATCTAAAACCATTGGTTGAAGTCCCCGCACGTAATCAATACCAGAAAGAAAAACATCTTTCGCGAAGTCAAGCCGCCGCGCCCGGCCGGTCACTTCCCTAATAATAGGTTGTGAAACGATATTTATCTCGCCGCTTGTGGTGCTTTTTCCGTACCCGGTCCTGCCTATTGTCAAGAATAAAGTGTCCTGTTCTTCAACCCAAGCTTGCTCATAAACGCCGTGCAGATAATCGCACATGCTCCCACCTTTGTCCCCAAAGGTTACTTTAGTGTCTAAAAGCTCAAAAACCGCGTCCTCTGTTTTTTTGCTTACTTTCAGCGTCTTAATACTCATCAGCAACACCCGCCCCGGCGCTCCGCCCTAAGTCCCGGACGCTCGCCCGCGTCGGTGCTTTCGGTGAAGTCGTTATCCTCAATATCCCGGAACTTTTTAATTTCTTTGTGATTTTGTAGAATTGTTCTATTGCGAATTTTAACCGCGGCTCCATTCCTCGCAAGCTGTGAACTTTGTCAATTGTTTTTTGTTGCAGGCCTACCAAGACCGCGCCGGCTCTCCATAATCCCGTAACATGCCCTATAAATTCCCGCGCTTCTTTGCCGGGGTATTTGCCGCTCCGCATGCGAAAGCGGTCTAATTGCTGGAGCGAAGCGACACAAGTAAAAAAGCGGTTAAGGATTTCCCGCTTAATTAAATCTTCCGGCGCGTCGTAGCGCCAAGTTATATCGCTCACTTATACCCCCCCAAAGTTTCTTTTACAAAATCCCAAAATTTGTTTATGGGACCGTGAAACTGGATTAGAGTTTCACGGCGGAAGCCCCTTATTTCAAAAAGGCGAAATTCCACGCCGAGAGTTTTGCCTAATCGCTCGCACTCCTTTAACCTCTGTTTCGTTTCATCCTTCACCCGCGCACCTCACAAGAAGCCGAGCCACTGCAACGCCACAAGCGCAAGCGTGAGAATACTGCAAATCATGGTTATTGTCGCGGCGCCCTGGTAGTTCTTCATCTTCTTAATTATTTCCAGCATCTCCGCGGTCCCGGACACAAGCGAGGCTTGCATAACCACGTCGGCGTAATATTCGTCGTCCCAAGCTGTTTCTTTTGCCTTGCTTATCTTTAGCGGCATCCCGGTTTCGTAGTCGAAGCTCACGACCTGGTAGCCGCCCACTATCTTAACGTAATGCTCCGGCGTTTCTTTCATAGGGCCGAGCAAAAACATTTTTTCGCGATTCTCGCCTACGCTTTCACGGAAGGATCCGGCCCGCAAATCCACGAGGACGTACCGCGTCATTCTGTTCGGGAGGACTATCTCGCCGATAATAAAGCCCTTGCCGAGCTTCGACCGCAGCATCTTCTTGCCGAATAACCGCGTTATTAATGGAAACCGAATCATAGGCAGTTTTTTATCCATTACCTTTTTATTGAAGTCCTTCGTTATGTCCTCCGGCTCCGTTTGCACGGGCCCGCTGTGGGCCTTCCAGTAATCCGCGCCCTTCTCCTTTTTCTTCGTCTTTTTCATTCATTTACCCCGCTTTTTTGCTTTGAATTCGGCTTTTGCTTTAGAATTCTTGAAAAAGTTTTTATAGAGTTTATTAATAATTTTGTCAAACAGCTTTGAAAACGTAAGCCAGGCCAGCGCTATTCCGAACGCTACACCCCCCCAAATCCCTAATTTTTTTATAGCAAATCCAACAATCGCAGTGACCAATATAAGATATTCAATAAATAATACTCCTATACCAAATCCTGCGCTACTTGCTGCGTCCTCAATAATCTTTTCCCTTTTGTTCATTTTCATATTATTGCCTCCTTTGTCCTATTATGGGAAAGCGCCAGCCCTCCGGTTCTTCCTTCGGATTCCGGCTTCCCGTCCAGGACGTTTTTAATTCTTTAATGAAGGACATATCCCGGCTCTTGCTAAGCGTAAGCCGGGATTCCGCCCGCAATAAAAAGAAAAGCGCCGCCTTCGCGAACACCTTCGGATTAAGGTTAAGCAGGTGCAGCGCTATCTCATAATTTTTTTGTATCGCGAATTCATCAACAGCGGTTATATTCCCGTGGGCGAAGTCGCGCGTCGGAAATGCCGCGAGCATGGCCTTAATTACGCTTATGTCGCCCTTCGTCTTTGACAGTTTAACAAAAAGTTTTTGCCGTTCTTCTTCCCCTATCTCCAGGTCCACGACCTTTTTTAGAACGTTCCCTGGGCGCATTTCGTCGTCCACTTCTGAAATAGGATAAGTGGCGGGGTAAGCTATCGCCTCCCCGCGGTCCGCGTATTCCTCACCGGGCATTATGCACTCCTCCCGGTGAAGGCCTTAACTACCGACATAATAACATATACTATCGGCAGAGCCAGGATTAACAGCTGCACGACGCCGCCCAGCGTGGGCAAAACATCAAGTATCGGCTTAACGGTGGAGCCGAAAGAACTTGTGTATAGCGTTGTGTTAATTAGCGTGATGAAAGTAGGCACAAGGTTCGCGAATATAATCGACCCGACAAACACAAGGATAAACGTTGTTACCGCGTTCATCACGATTCCGACAACCATTTAATTTTCACCCCTATTAACTCGTTCCTTTAGGGCTATATATGCCTTCTTTAAAGTTTTTTTCGTGGGTTTTGGAACGCCTAAGAGCGTAAAACCGAGATAAAGCCAGTATTCACCCCTCAAAAAGTCGCGCTTCTTTATCAATTCAGGTGCCACAAACTTAATATAATCTTCGGCTTCCGCTGTGTCCTCTATTCCTTCAAGGGCCGTTCTGTGAGTTTCAAAAAGGGCCTCAACACCGACGCGGTAATCCTGGAATCCTAAATAATAATGTATTCCCAGGACCGCGCCAATTAACAGGCATAAAAACATCCAGCCCTTAAACGTCCATTCGACATCTTTCATAATTTCAAATCCCAGTCAAATAACCCCCGTTTCTTTTTTGGTCCGAGTTCCTTTAACACATTAAGACCTGCCCGGACTTCATAAACTCGCGCCTTGTTTCCGTTTCGGTCAATACTTATTAAGACCTGCTTCTCGCCGTTCTGTTTCATAACCTCTTTAGGAATATTAACGTAGTAGCTGCCGGCTAATCTAATTACCTCTCGCTTTTTCATTAAGACACCATTCTATTATACACGTTCAGGCCGACCAGGATAGACACAAGCATAACATCTAAGGCTGCCACCCATAACGGAATTAAACCAATTCCCGCAAGTATCGGAATAGCGATTATTGCGAAAATTAAGGCGCTCGCGGCGCCCGCGAATTTCCCAATAGCGATTAATATCGTTATCAGCAGGAAATAGCCAAGATAGCCCGCTCCCACTCCTTGCGAGAACAAGTTAAGCAAAGCTGCCCAAAAACCCCCCTCCGTTGCGAATAGTTCAGTTACCATTATGCGTCACTCCTAAACATATTTATCGCCGCACTTACAAACATTCCGAGCCAGGTAATTCCAAGCAGCACTTTAACTGTATTAGGCATCCCTATCGCTGGATTCGTTAATAGATCAATAGGCATAAACATAAATCCCACAAATAAAGTGAAAAATACTGCATAAGGGACTTTTTGTCCGAGCAACACGACGCCAATAGACAAAACACCCGCGGTAATTGCAACTAAGCCGGACCAGTCCGCGCCGCCGCCTAAGTCCGAAGGTAAAACCGCGTCTAAGATAGCGCCGCCCAGCGTCCCCACACCTGGCACTATATCAAGTTCAAATAGGACACCCATTATAACCAATATTACTAATACTGTTGTGGATTTCACTGCAATAACCTCCTCCCATAAACAAAGGCAAACGCAAGCACCATAAGAACAAATAGCCCTTCCCCTATTAATCCTATTAGATAAGCGACCACACCCATAACTGCGCCCGCTGCCGGATTAATCACAAATCCGGCGCCGACCATTAACAGCGAGAGCATAGCCTGGCCTTGCGCGTCAAGCTTGCTTATTTCTTCTTTCAGGTCGTCAAAGGTGCCGGATGTCAAGACACTATAAGTAACGTTCGCTTCGTAATGATAAAGCGTGCTGTTATAGGTTCTGTAAAATTCTGTATTTACAACATAATAACCATAATCAGGCGCCGTAAATTCATAATAGAGAATCCCGCCTGTCGCGCTGCTGCTGGAATCTGAATTAACAAGCGTGGTATTTCCCCACACCTTTAAGCTGAAATTGCTAAGGCCTGCGTAACTGTCGGCAAGAGTGTACGTTATGTTATAATCGTGGCCTTGAATTATAGGTTCGCCAACGTCCAAGTCGTAAGAAATACCTGAAAATGGACCGGTCCATTCGGTAGTTGCTTGAGTGAGCGTGATATAAAGCGCGCTTGTGGAAGGGTAAAGCGTCACGCTTTCGGCGTCGTAGCCTGTGGCGCTCGCAATTATGTTAAACTGCTGCGACGCCTTTAAGGGTAATTCTACTTTGCCGCTTCCGTCCGTGTAGCTGGAGCTTATTAGCTCGGATGCGTTTATCGTTCCGAAAGCCTGCACATAAGCGTCGGTAATGGGGTCGTTGTTATAATCAATAACATAAATATCTTGCAGTACCGCGTCCGCCGACCTGTATAAATAAACAGTATAATTTAGTCGCGACGTTTCGTAAATCGGGAATGCGAGCTTCTGATAATAGTAAGTCGTATCAACATAACCGAAGGGCGAGCCTGTCTTTTGCGCTACGACAATATTCGTTATTCCCAGCGTGGCGCCGTCCGGGATATAAAACGCAAATTCGGAAGTGGCGCCGTCCACTTCGCCCGCCGCGCTTGAAGTTTCGCCGGCGCCGTCCGTGGAAGCGTGCAAGTCCACATAAGCCCTAAACGGATAAGCGTCTAAAATGTTCGTTGAGCTTCTTATAAGTGTCCCGGCTGCATCCCTTATTTCGTAGCCCGCTTCTGATAAATACAAAATCCGGCTTACGCTTTCGGTGCCGGAGCCACCGGATTTATTAGCCCAGTCTATTAACTGCGTGTCGCCGTCCTCATCCTTGATATAAAGGAACGCCCGAATTATGTCGCCGACGCCGGTACCTGTGCCTACGGCCGTAAGCGTGTATTCAAAGACTTGACCGTAGTAGTCCGAGCTTGTGCTTGTATTGGTGCAGGGATTAGACGGGCAGGTTACGCTTTCATCTATCAGGTCCTCATCTAAGTCGCTGTCCTGTGTCCGCGTAGCCGTTAAGTTATCCATGCGAATTTCAACAGGGACCGGAAGCTGCGGGAAGCTTGCATCACGCGGACGGATTATTACGACGGCGGGATCCGCCGTAAGCGTTACGTTAACGTCGCTTGAATTTGTAATATTTGCGCTTCCGCCTGTGACGTTGTAATATGCTTTTATGCCTTCAAGCGTGACATTTCCCCGCGGCCCTTCGTGGTAATCCCATTCAACATAATAACCCGTTGTTGTAAAATTGCTTTGATTCGTGTTGTTCCACACGCTAACACTAAACGAATTAAGCATATTGCCGCTTACGCTATCCCGTAGCCACACCTGGATAGTCGGTTCTGTTACCGTTACAGTATCATAATAAGAATAATTGGTGCCGCTCGCGTTAAGTCCGATAAGCGACACGTTGTAACTTTCGCCTAAGTAAAAAACGTGTCCTATTTTGTCGTTATCCGTGTAGTGAATCCCGGTGCCGTCGCTGAAATTCCACCAAAAATCCGACATAGAATAACTACCTGCCGTTGTAATGTTGAAGGTAACATTTTCTTCCACATGCGGGCTTGCCGGGTCCCAGGCAAAAGTTAAACTATCGTTCGCGGTTTCTGTATATCCGCTTATGCCTGTTGAAATAGGCGCGTCGGTCCACCCCTGCATGGTTAAAGTATAAACGCGCATAGTGGTACCGTCGCTACTGTGCGCTCGGACAGAAGGCCTTATTCCGTCACTTATAACCGGCACATTCGCCGCTGTTGTGTCCGTGTCGTTCGTGCCAGAGTCCGCGTCATAAATAATTATTGCGGGGTTGTACGGCAAATAATAAAACATATCCGTCCGGGTTGTTAAGTCTTGAGAGGCGCCGGTAGCGCTTTCTTGTTTGACGCCGGTACCGCGGTTCTGGAAATATTTGGCGTTGTCGGTCCACCCGATTATATTTATACCTCTCAAATCCGTAGCTCCTCCGAGGTCGCTGTATTGCGTGGCCCTGCTATTCACAACCCCGACATAAAATTTTTTACTGGTATCTGTTTGCGACCACTGAATTTTAGTAAGCGTGCCAGCGCTTGATGAGTTATAGGTTTCTGTCGCAATTATGTAATCGCCAACCGGGTCCAGTTCAACATAGCCGCCCGTCACAGTTGCGCCGCTGTCGTCCCACTTTGCAGCGTCAAGAGATGAGCCCGGAAAAGTGTCGTATAAACGGTAAATGCTTTCTTCCGAGCTTGCGGAAGACCCCGAAGGGTGTCCATAATAAATTCGCGCTTGCGTCATATTCGTATTATTCGCGCGTCCCTCAAATTCAAGCTCCATATATTGATTATTACAAGTGAGCGAATACCACAGCGAAGAATTAACCGAATATGGTAGCGGCGTGTCGTCCGTGTCCGTGACGTTTATTTCGCCGGCGCAAGCTTCCGACCAGTCCCAAGTAGGGCCCACGTCAGCCGTCGTTATGTTTATGAAAAATAGCGTTTCGTTTAAATTGCTTGAGGTCGTGTTAATCTGGACATCAAGGGCGCCTGTGTACCCGGAGAGCCAGGCCCGGCCGGGAAATAGAAGCCACATTAAAGTAAGCAAAAGCGCCGGCACTGTTTTAGTAACGTTCAAATGTAACGCCTCCCGCCGTAATCCATTTCGGCCCGTAGCTGTGAAAGCGCGTGGTAGCCGAGAATCATTAACGACGGCGAGAATAGCAGCGTAAGCTTAAACAAGTAAGCGAGTACCTTGCCGGTCCCGTCAAGGTACGGGAACATCACCGCAATAAAGGCATCCACGACGGGCATACTCACGGCCATAATAATAAACATCAAAATCGCAAGCAGCGACACGATTAGACTTACGAAACCTTTCATAATAAACTACCTCCTTCGCGTATTTATCTTCTTCGCCCGTTTCTTTTTAGACGCCTTTCGCTTTTTCCTGCGCTTTTTTGGTGCCCTTAATTGCTCCAGCGTGGGAAACCTGGGCGTTAATGGTGAAAATAAAACCTCTTTGCGGTAGCGGGTACGAAGCTTCCGCGTTTGTGGCGGTGCTGTGAATTTCCCGTATTTGATTTGACTTTCCCAGGCGCTTAATGGGTCCGGGAAAGCGAGGAATGTACGGGGAATCCGGCCGCGCTTATATTTAGGTAATCCAATTTTAGTTTTTCGCAGCGTTCGTGCGTCGCCCCCTCTCATTATTTTCATGGAGGCGGGCATCTTTAGAACGGTGCGGCTGCTTAGTCTTTGTTTTGTTTTTAGACTTGTTGCAAGCTTATAGCTAACTTGTGTTTTAACCGCTATACCCTGCTTTAATGATAAGTCCTGCTTGAATCCCGTAACCTGCCTTAAAGCGGCTTCTGTTTTGGCGGCTTGTTTCTGTTGTAACTTCATAGCCCGCTTAACTGCCGCGCTTTGTTTCGTAGCTAAAGGCTGCTTAAACGCGCGGGCTTGCTGCACCTTTAATTTAGGTTTTGTTATAGTGGCCTGCGCTAATTTTTCAAGGCGTGACACGGGATAGCCGCCGCCAGGCATAGAAATCCCGCCGCCGACATCAATATCCGCAAGCAAATCTACGGCGCCAGCTGCGGCGGCTTGTCCGATAGTTCTACTAACAGTTATTCGCTTGCCGCCCGGAAGAATTGTAACCCGTGATATTTGTCTAAGCGCTGGGCCTCCAGGAATCCCGCCGGCACCGATACCGCCGGCTTCCGTCCCTATTTCCGTTTCAAGCGTCTTAACCATTCCTGTAAATTTGCCAGATTTTTCTTGAATAGTGCGGAATGAGTAACCTAAGACGCCGCCCTCTTTTTCTACATTCTCAATTAATCGCCCGGCCAAGTCCGGCCCGTAAATTTGCTTAATTTGTTCAAACATGGCAAGCGCGTCAGCCGAAGGTGGCGTTAAGGTGACGCGCGGTGCTGAATCTCTAATAAATGATGAAAATGTTGTAGGCTGTAACTCCACTGTTTGATAAAGCTCATAGGGCGAAACCGGACGGCGATAAACATATTCAGTAATCGGTGCGGCTCGCGGCTTTCCGCGTGAAAGCGTAACCTCCACGCTTTGCCTAATTTGCTCCAGCTTAAAGGGCGACGTTAATTCTTGTTCTATTGAGCCGCGGACATAACGGCCGCCTTTTATTTCGCCGGGAATTCCTTCACGCTTTAATTGTGTTGTGGGGTCCGTGAATTTCGACAGCTTATTAATGGCTGCTTCTATTCCTTTGAAGCCGAGATAAGTACCGACTACCTGCCCGGCCGATTCAGCCGGGCGAGCTTTAAAGGAAAAAATAGTGCTGCGGCCGGCTACGATGAGAGCCGGAACGATAACACCCGGTTTTTTTACGGCAATTTCAAGACCGGCCACAGCACCAGGAACAAGTTTAACCGCCGTGAATGGAGCTTGTACTAAGCCCGAAGCAGTTGAGCGAATAAAGCGGCCTGCAACATTTTCTTTAACTACGAGGTTTTCCTCCACAAATGAAGCGGCTTTTTGCTGTGCTTCTGAAACCTTAAAATAAACCTGTGCAGCCGGCGACTCCCTAAGCCTCGCAAGTTCGGCCGCGCCGACCTGCTTCTGTGCTAAGCGTTGTGAAACTAAGATGTCTAAAAATTCCGTTTGCTGTGCCGGCGTCAAGTCAGGGGTTCCAAGTGGGCCGGCTTTCGCAGCTTCTTCTGCTGCCCGAATAACCTCGCCGGGCGTCCTGGGTCTGGCTTCTTCTACGGTAGTGGTGGCCTGCACTTGTTCAAGGCCACGCGCTAAAGCCTCTTGCTTCGCGCTCTTAACCTCGCGCTCCAGTTGTGAGATAGTGACGCGCTCCGAATACTCGCGGCCGGTTACGGGGTCCTTCCGCCACACCCTAAAGGTTTTTTGTTTATTATCACCATACTTTTTTTTTAGTTCCGCGACCTTACTTTCAACACCCTTAAACGCTTTATCAACCTGCGACCTAATTGTAGGCTTGCGGACCTGTCCGACCTTTCGCGTTTCGCCAATTGCCTCGCTTACGGTAATGCGAAGGCGCTCTTTTTGCTCTGCCTCGGACGCCGGGGTATTTGAGGTTTCAACCACAAAAATAAACGTTATGGAAATATTAATGATTATCCATTATTGGTTTAAGCTGTCGCCAAATCCATTTAAGGGCGCCGGTGCCGTCCAGGACCATAAGGATTATTATCGGCAGTATCAGCTTTCCGATAGCCTTTGAAATCCAGCCAAGAGTATCTGCTACGGTGAACATTTTACCACGCTTTTTGTTATTGATGTGCGAAACTGGCCCGCGACCAGCGAAAGAATATTAACAGGAATAATAAAAACTGGCGTTTCATCACCATTAAACGCGGTGCCTAAATTCCTTTCCACGATATTTGTTATCGCCACCCCGACACCTCCTTAATCAACACTTTAAGCCGCGGCACGCTTAAACTTTCCCAGCGGTCCGCATCTATAACGCGCTGCACTTTGTCGCGGAGCAAAATCATAAGATAAAGCCGATAATACTTATAGACCGACGTCGGCGAAAATTCTTTAGAAATCTGTTTAACGGTTAAGCCCTTTTCAAACTGCGCAAGTATTTCGGATTTAGTTGTCACTCTTAACACCTATCGGCTCGCGGAAGGCAAGCCACGGAAGCGCAACAAGGGCAAATACGCCAAGCATATAACCCAAGGCGTCTATTTCCCAGTCGGTAGCGCCGCCCTGGGCTGTCGTGTTATAATTCGTGTAGTTATATGTTGTTGTCGTGACGTTCCCCGCGGCGTTCGTAAATTCTGTTTCGCCGGACCTGTAATAAATGCCCTCTATCGTATTCGCCGAGGACGCGATAAGCATCAGGCCGAGGCCCAGGTAGGCAACGATAGAAATTCGGGACAGGGCCCCGGCCACAAACGCCGCCAGACCGACAAGCGACAATAAAACAAATAATGTTATTTCCATAACCACGCACCCCCCCGCATCTCAAATTTATCGCCCGGCGGCATCTTCGGCGGCTTGTCAGGAATAGCTACCTTAAAGAGGTGGTAGAACGCGAGCGCCACAGTAACAATGAAAATAATAGCCCATGTCGCAGGCAGATCCGCGTCTATGGCGCCGGCGCCAATATTGAGGTAATAAAGAATTCCGAGAATTCCCAGTAACAAAAACATTCCGCTTAACAGCTGTCGCAAATCCGCGGGCATCATAACACCTTTTTCTGTAATTTTCTCCAGCCGGCAGGCTTCGCCTTCCGCGGCGCTTTCATAATAGCGTAACCGTCGCCAGGGTGCATAAACACCCAGCGCTTAGCTTCAATAAGGGCCTTTTTCTTTGTTGAAAAAACGGCGCGCTTATTGCCTTTCGGCAAAAAAAACGGTATTAAGGATTTTTTGCCCTTCCTGAATAACTGTATCTCATACGGCATATAAATCTACTCCGCTGTATTATTTAATCTTTTGCGAGCAAGCGAATAGGCGGCAAAAAGTCCGAATTCCTTCGCGTCAGCCAAGAATTTAAGGCCTGAGCCGTTAATTGAGTACTTGCGGGCCGTGCCGCCAAAAGGAATTGGCCGGGTCTGCACGAGCCCGGCGATAATCACGAGCCGCCTTACGTTCGGATAACTGCGCCTCATTCCGGCCACTGTCCGGCAGTAGTGGGACAGTTCCGTAGCATAAACCCAGCCGGGACGGCGCCCGGCCAAGAATTCTAAAAGTTCCTGTACCTTTTTGAGCGTCGCCAGCTGGACGGATACAGGCATTTTCATCTTCCCAGCCACCTCAACGATTTGTCGTAGAGCCAAGCTGCTACCCACGGCAACACCGCCATCACCACGCAGAAGATTACCGTTCCAAAGGTCACACCTTCACCCCCAGCTTCTCATATACCTCTTTGTCTATCGCGTCAGTTACCGCCTTTGCCCCTGCCTTTTTCCCCCACACATAGGCCACGGCGGCACACACCCAGCTAAACACCAAGAAAAAGATGTACTTGCTTAGGGACATACAAATCATTTACTTTTCACGCTCCTTTTTCTCAAATACGGAGAACACTCTCACACGGTTCTTGTATCCAGTCATCACTGCAACAAGTGCAACGAGTCGCATTGTCTTAGGTGGACGTGGCGGAAAGTAATGTAAAACTCCGACCTTTATTCCAGGTTCTATTATTCTCTCAATATCCCTTAGCAGTTTATTTGGTTCTGGGTACGGGAAATCTCCGTAATTCTTTGCCTCCTCCTCGGAATATGGAGTGTCTACAAGAACGCCCTCCCAGTTCCCTTTAGGCAATTCTTTTGAAACGTCCATAACATAATCGGGATCTAGTTCTCCGTTAATATCCACCGTCCTGTCGTTTGAACCGTAACCACTGAAAGGATATTTTTTTATGGCACCACTACAAACGTGTAGAACCCTATCCTTTAGACCACACCCTATCAAGTCCCTTGCCCTCTGCAAGAACCCATATGGATATGCTCCATAATACCCCGTCCTCGTTCTTGCAAGCAACCACACGTCGCATATAGGCCGATAATTAGTCATTTCTTTTCCCGCTCCTTTTTCTTCACCATTGCACATTCCTCTGTTTTATTTGTCTTCCACAGGTTAGACAGTAGTTTCCACTCGTATCTTGAACCTGGGCAGAGCCTAAACATTTGCAATAATAGGGATGGGCGGCGACAGGGTCAGAAACCGCAGGATTTCCCTGCTCGTGTTTACTTTTGCCCAGTAATCGGGACTTCTTCACCCTGCCACTTTCGCCTTCCTCTTTTGCTATGTCAAACCACACTTCTAGTCCCTTCATCAAGGCCACTATTTTGGTTTCGTGATACTTCTTCTGTTCATCAAAACGAATACTGTCTTTGATTATACCGTCTATGTCTTTCACAGAAATATTAATTACCCTATACCCATCAACTTTAATTTTCATTTCTTTTTCCTCCATTCGGTTAGCAACCAACCAACTACCAGTATAAAAACAACTATAACAATCCATTGTGCTGACATATAACTTCCACAAACCTTATCAACTGTGACCGTTGCATTTGCTAATTTGATTGTTGCATTAATTCCTTCAATACACCCATCCATAAACATAGGTTCAATAGTCATTTCTTTTCACTCTCCTTTTTGTTTTAGGCGCGGCCAAAGCCAGGCGCCGACTAAGGTCCCGGCCACGGCGCCGAGATAATTAATAAGCGTAAATTGGCGGAAGCCGGCAAGGAGCCAGGCCGACGACAACCCCCAGAGGTAGCCCGCTACTGCATCATTCATTTAGAACGCTCTCCCGCGTAAGCGCTTCATCGTATATAATTTCGCGTGGGGAGCGCCCGACGCGCTCCGCCACTTCGCGAATAAAGTTGTCCCAGTATTCCGCTTCGTAAGGCATTTTTACTCACTCCTCAACACCATAGCGGAATATTGCACACGTCACGCCAGTACTTTAGTATTGACATATAGAGATAACTGCAAGCAAGATATTTATGTTTATGTATAACCAAAAGCAACTATTAAGGGACCTACATTTCCTGTGGAACTAAGGCCGGTTTCGCGTGGAACTACCATTCCAGGAGGCCCTGCTGCCGTCGAGGAAGGGATTATTAATAACGGGAAACTTGCTAAGAAATCTCTCGGCCTCTTTTTGTTCTATCAATATCTGACCCTTTTTTGACAGGGGTGACCGTCTTATTTTTCCAAGCTTCACTTTTTCAAATATGGCTTGGCGGGAAAGCCCAGACATCATAGCCAGGTCGGGGGTGGTGAAGTACCATTTTTTTCCTTTCTTTTTAACCATATTACCCTGAACCAGGCGGGCTATATAAGCTTGACGATATAGTAAGCTTTGCACAAAAACTATTTCTTAGTCGGCGGTTGTCGTTTTCGTTCCCAAACACACTTTAAGCAGGTTTACGAAGCCGGTCTTTTTCAGATCCGAGCGCTTAAACTCCGCAGCTGAAAACGGGCCACCCTTACGGCCCCAGCCGGTTAAAGTTTTCATTTTTTGCGCCTCCTATCCCCACAGTGCCCGTAGCCGCTCCGCACCTTCCGCTTCGCCTTCTTGCGGCGGTCACGCGCGAGCGAGCGGCCTTTCGCCACCCACTTCTTAAAGCGGCCCTTCTTGTCGCGAACGACGTAATGCCTTCGCCGGCCCTTCAATTGGTATCTTCTACCCAT
>Ga0180433_10005990_pt1 | contig 16152 bp, 14 predicted proteins | sample SS_ome_8_FD_132980 | JGI IMG/M metagenome (GOLD analysis project Ga0180433, IMG submission 132980) | Hypersaline lake sediment archaeal communities from the Salton Sea, California, USA - SS_1_D_1 metaG | ecosystem: Environmental > Aquatic > Non-marine Saline and Alkaline > Hypersaline >... | reverse complement strand
TACCAAATTCATTCTTAGCAACTTAATTGCTCCTTAGTATATTTAAACCCTTTTTCTTTAAAGATATATTTCGTAAATTTGAATTTAGCATAAAACACTATAACGTTGGGCATAATTGAACTAAAGAAATAGAATTAAAACTTCACAATATGAGTTGGACAAATAAATATCAATATTTATATGGGGCTAAAGAAAGAAAACACCCCGTAGAATCATTTGGAACTAATGAAAACTGTTTTATTAGAAAAGAACATAGATGCGGCAAATTCTATGGAGCATCAAAATCATGCTTTATTGCTTGTCCTACTGATGAAGAAATAGAACCTGGTGGTGGCAGATTTTATGACTGTGATGGTTATTTCTTCTTGATAGGTGACAACTGCTACTTTTGGACGACCACTAATGAGTACGATAATACTTTCGCCGTGTATCGGAGGATAGGACATGATGAACCCGAGATAAACCGGAGTTGGAGTAAAAAATCATATGGGAATTCTGTTCGATGCTTAAAAGATAATTGATTTATTTATCTATTCGAGTTATTGCAAAGCGGCCGATTTTTATTGAAAGTAATATTATAGTTTTTTATATAGTCTTATATATTGATGGATGATATGAAAATTTTAAGCAGCAAAATTATTAAATTTTCAAAGAAAGGGCATTGCACAATAAAATAGGAATGAAACACACGTTTGCTAATAAATAAACACAAAAGCTTGCTGTCGCTGCGCTTCAGAGTTTATTCGGTCCGTTACTACACATGTTAAGAATGGGAATGTTTATTTATTAAAAAGCAGTATATTTGTGAAATAAATATTTTTTTATGGAAAGAATAATACAAGTATCATATCCTGAGTCATTAGCACACTATTTAAGGCTTGTTGATACAGATTTTAAAAATGAGATAAAAACAGTTTCATTAATTAAACTGTATGAAATTGGCAAAATTTCATCAGGGACTGCGGCAAAAATACTAGGAATAAGTCGGATTGAGTTTCTCCAAAGATTAGGAAAATATCAGGTTTCTTTATTTAATTATAAAGACGAATCCGAATTAACCGATGACATTTCAAATGCCTAAAGTTGTAATAAATACTACTCCTCTGCTTTCTTTGCTTCTAATAGATAAATTATACCTTTTGAAAAAGTTATACAAGCAGATTATTATTCCTCAAGCTGTATATGAAGAAATAGAATATGGGAAAGATAAAAAATATTATACTGACCTTCAAAAGATAGAATATATAAATATCTTAAAGATAAAAGATGTCAAAGCACTAAACTATTTTATGGATTTACATTCCGGGGAAGCAGAAGTAATAGTTCTTGCCAATGAAATTGATGCTGACCTTGTAATTATTGATGAGACTCTTGGACGGAGATTTGCTAAAAATGCAGGACTAAAAGTAACAGAAACCATAGGTGTTTTAATAAAAGCAAAAGAACAAGGCCATATTAATGAAGTTATGCCCCTTCTAAATGAAATGAAAGATAATGGCGTCTGGTTCAGCAATAAATTATTGGATACTATTAGACATCTGGTAAATGAATAACACGTGTGGTAACATGCGTTATAAACCATTGCCTTAAGTCTGTGCTTACATAATATTAAAGACAGGAAAATTTGAAATAATAAAATAGCATAGCTTGTAATCTGTAAATTTCATCCCGCCTACGGCGGCACGCCATTTACAGCGGTGCGTAGGTCAATTAAAAAAATGAAAATATTAACTATTCTATTTATTTTCCTGCTCCTGTTTTCCAATATGAATTGTTATAATTCAAACGAGAAAGGAGAGGAAATGCAAAATAATGATCCTGCTTCTATTGATATGCTGCTGTCACAGAACAGGATGCTGAATAATTATGATGTGACATTCTATAAGCTGGACCTGGAGGTTAGCGATACAACAAACTTTATTAAAGGGGACGTGACAATACATGCGCGGGTGGTGAATAAGCCCCTGGATACTTTAGTGATCGAGCTTGCAGATGCAATGGAAATTGAAAAAGTATCAATGAATGGTAAGCAGTATTTATTTAATCATGAAAATGATGAGATACATATATACGTTAAACCATCGGCGCCTGTTGATGACATAATAAAAGTACAGGTTTTTTATCACGGATATCCGGAGAAAGACGACAAGCCATGCGGATTATACAATTCCTTTTCACATAACAGGAATGTTACCTGGACACTATCCGAACCTTTTTCCTCAAAATGCTGGTTCCCCTGCAAGCAGGTGCTAAAAGACAAAGCCGATTCAGTGTATGTTTTTTTGACAACTGATGAATACTGCAAGGCAGGCTCCAACGGCTTGCTGACTGGTGTTGTGCCTTTGGGGAATGGCAAGGTGAGATATGAATGGAGATCGAAATACCCGATCGCTTATTATCTGATATCCTTTGCTGTTGCCCGGTATTCCGAATATAATATATATGCAAAACCGGAGGGAATGGTAGATTCTGTGCTTATTCAGAATTATGTGTATTCGGATGAATATATAGTTGAGAATAAAGATCTGATAGACAAGACAAAGGATATGTTGGAGTTATACTCGTCTTTATACGGGACATACCCTTTCAAGGATGAAAAATACGGTCATTGCATGGCTCCGACAACAGCTATGGAGCACCAGACCATGACAACAATAGACAGGTTCCAGTTCTGGCTCGTAGCCCATGAACTCAGTCATCAGTGGTTCGGTAATTATGTGACATGTGCAAGCTGGCAGGATATATGGATAAACGAGGGTTTTGCCAATTATAGTGAATATATTGCCCTGCAAAACCTTATCTCACAGGAAGATGCGGATGAATGGATGAGGAATGCCCACCACCTGATAATGTCACGCCCCGGTGGCAGCGTATATGTTCCTGAAGAGGAAACGGAAGATGCCATGAGATTGTTCACATGGCGCCTGTCATACAATAAAGGCGCCGCATTGATCCACATGATAAGGTATGAGTTAAATAATGACGACCTGTTCTTTGAAGTTCTGCGTACATATCTCGAAGAATACAAATTTGGCTCCGCAACAGGTATGGACTTTAAAAAGGTTCTGGAGAAAAAGACAAACAGGGATTTTACGGACTTCTTTGACCAGTGGTATTTCGGGGAGGGATATCCTGTATTTGATATAAAATGGTGCCAGGAGAATGATACTTTATTCATCAGGTCAGAGCAGACAACATCATCGGGAAAAACGCAGTTGTTCAAAATGCCTGTGGAGTTCAGGATTGAATTAGAACAGGGGGATACTATTATCAAATATGATCAGGATAGTAATGTGCAAATTTTTTCTACAGTATTAAACAACAAGGTGCAAAATATAGTTCCTGATCCTGATAACTGGATCATCAATGATGTAAAAGAAATTACCATGGAGTTTTTTTAATTTTTTATATAATCAGTATGCTTTTGATAGTCGATAAAATTCGAAGCACGAAATTCGAAACCCGAAAAAAATTCAAATTATCCAAATTATAATGTTCAAAACAACTATCACTTATTTGCTGGAATTTATTTAAAGTTTTGAATTTTGCAATTTTGAACATTTATATTTGTTTCGGATTTTGATATTAGAATTTCGGATTTTTTCATTATTAATTAGAAATATTATAAAGTACTGATTAGTAATAAAATATATTTATGTTATCAAAGCTAAGGCATAAGACCGTCGGGATTGCAGGCTGTGGCGGATTAGGTTCCAACTGTGCCGTGGCACTTGCCCGGGTGGGAATCGGAAAATTGATAATCGCTGATTTTGATGTTGTTGATGGATCCAATCTGAACAGGCAGCATTATTTCCGGAACCAGATCGGACAGAAAAAGGTTTTGGCATTAAAAGATAATATTGAGAAGATCAGTAAGGATATTAAAGTTATTATCCACGATATTAAACTTACTGCCGGCAATATTGTTAGTATATTTAAGGATTGTGATGTTATTGTCGAAGCATTTGATGATGCTGAGATGAAGCAGATGATCATTGAGACAGTACTTTTAGAAATGCCGGATAAATACCTGGTTTCCGGAGTGGGGCTTGCAGGATGGGGTGATAATAATTCAATAAGAACGAGACAGGAAGGAAAGCTGTTCATCTGCGGGGATGAAAAAAACGAGGTGTCGGAAACAAACCCGCCGCTTGCACCACGTGTGGGTATTGTGGCGAATATGCAGGCAAACCAGGTTTTGGAAATATTATTACCCCCTCTCCCGACTGCGTCGGGATCCCTGCCTGCCGGCAGGCAGGTCCCCGAAGGGGGAGAAAAATAGGAATAAATGATATTTAATATATTATATGCAAATCACTTTGAATAACAGACCGGAGACCTTTGATGAAGAGGAAATGACAGTGTCGGAACTGCTGCTGATCAAAAATTTTACCTTCAGAATGCTCGTTATTAAAGTGAACGGTGAAGTTGTAAAAAAGGAACAACGTGATACCACAATCATAAAGGATGGGGACGATGTTGCTGTCATTCACCTTATTAGCGGCGGATAAATCCTGCTCTAATGTCAGTAAATTATTGCCTTGTTTTCAATACTGACGATACTTCTTGGAGATATGAAAACCATTTTTTAAATATATTTTGTACTTGTAATTAATTATTATACTTTTGTTCACTCACTGACTAATGGTCATATTGTAAACTAAAGTATAATGTTATGGGCATACCTGAACGTAAAGAACGCGAAAAGGAGCAGCGAAAAAATGATATTATAGACGCTGCCGAACGTGTTTTTTTTAATAAAGGATTTGATGCGGCAACAGTTGACGAAGTTGCTGCTGAAGCCGAACTTAGTAAAGGCACCCTGTATCTTTACTTTAAAAGCAAAGAGGATCTGCACTTTGCAATATCCATGAGAGGTATGGATATACTGAACAAGCTGATAAGGGAAAAATACAAAGAGAAAAGATCCGGCGCTGATAATATTCTTGAATTCGGAAAAGCTTATGTCAGGTTTACAAGAGATTATAAGAATTACTTCAAGTCAATAATGATATTTGATTCTTCAAAAATTGACAAGGTGGATATAAGCCAGAAGATGAAGATCATGGAACCTGACTCACCATTGAATTTTTTTATAGAAGTATTGGATAAAGGAAAGAAAGACGGTTCTGTGAGAAAAGATATCCCGTCAAAGCAACTGGCATTTATCCTGTGGACACAGATCACAGGTGTATTGCAGTTTATTGTGTTAAGGCACCAAATGATCGAAATGCTGGGATTTAAACCCGAAGACCTGATACTGAACCAGTTCAAGGTATTGTTAAAGGGGATTGTTAATTAAATGGTTAAATGGTTAAATGGTTGAATGGTTGAATGGTTGAATGGTTAAATGGTTGAATGGATATGGAGAATAAAATATACATATTATTATTACTGTTTATTTTTTGTTCACAGCTTATCGCACAGGAAAGTATCCTTGATAATTATGTAAAGACCGGTTTGGAAAATAACCTTGCCCTGCAGCAAAAAAAAGACTCTTATGAAAAAAGCCTTTACGCGCTTCGGGAAGCCAGGGGAATGTTTTTGCCGACATTGAGCCTGAACGCAAGATATACTGTTGCGGACGGCGGGCGTCTGATAGAATTTCCGGTTGGCGACATGCTGAATCCTGTTTACAGCAATCTCAATGCATTGAATGATATGGTTTATGCTGAGCTTCCACCGGAACTGCAACCTGCCGATTTCCCTTTGATTGATAACCAGTCATTTGCCTTTTACAGACCTAAGGAGCATGAAACAAAAGTGCAGATGGTCATGCCTTTGTTTAACTCACAGATATATTATAACAACAAAATCAAAAAAGATTTGGTAAATATCGAAAAAGCTGATGCTGCCACTTATGAAAGATACCTGGTGGCAGAGATAAAAACAGCATATTTTAACTATTTAAAAACGGTGCGTGTTTTGGAGCTCCTGGATGATACATATATTCTGCTTGAGGAAAATATAAGGGTTAATGAGAAACTTTTTGAAAATGACATGGTGACAAGTGATGTTGTTTACAGGTCAAAGACAGAACTTTCCAAATTACAGCAGCAACATGCAGAAGCTGAAAAATACAACAAGTCGGCACAAGCATGGTTCAATTTCCTTCTTAACCGTAACGCGGATGCAGATATTGAGATTGACCGGAAGCCTGATATTCTTGTAGAAGAAAGAACTTATGAAGATGCTGAGGTTAGCGCTGTCCAAAACAGGGAAGAACTTGACATGGCAGATCATTATATTACCCTGACAAATGACAATATGGCTCTGAGCTGGTCAAACCGAATGCCATACCTTATACTGGCTGTTGACTATGGTTTCCAGGGCGAAAAATACAGTTTTACTTCGGATGACGATTTTGTTTTTGCCTCTCTGGTGCTAAGGTGGGACCTGTTCAAAGGATTGCAGAACAGCAATAAATACCAGCAGGCGCTTATTGATAAGAATATTGCAGAAACCCGTCGCACAGAGATTGAGAGCCAGGTGCGATTGCAGGTGATCAATGCATGGTATGATTTGCAGGCATCTGAAAAAGCTGTTATTGCATCTACACATCAGGCAGAAAGTGCGGAAAAAGCTTTTAAGGTCATTAACAGGAAATATAAAGAAGGTCAGGTCAGTTTGCTGGAGTATATTGATGCAAGGACAACAATGACCAATGCAAAACAGAATATGATAATTACAAAATACGATTATTATTCAAAGTGCGCAGAGCTGGAGAAGGTAGCGGCGTTGTACGATATAAAAAGCTATTAGCTTTTAGCTATTGGCTATTAGCTATTTCAGTGAATTATATTAATAAATTAAATATCTGATAATTATGAAAAATTTTAGAAAATTGATTATTTGGGAAAAAGGAATGGATATTGTATTTAAAACATATAAAATTTCTAAAAAACTACCGGATGATGAAAAATTTGGTTTGGTATCTCAGATTAATAGATGTGCAGTTTCTATTCCTTCGAATATTGCTGAAGGAAGTTCAAGAAATAGTCAAAAAGAGTATAAACATTTTCTTGAAATAGCTTTGGGATCTGCATTTGAGTTGGAAACTCAATTTCTTATTATTAAGGAATTATACTTAAATGATGACCATAATTTATTGAACATATTATCTTCATTGGTTGAAGAACAAAAAATGATAAATACATTAATTGAAAAAATAAAATCAGCTAACAGCTAACAGCTAACAGCTAACAGCTATTATAACTATGAAACTAAAATATTTAATACCAATTTATTTTATTGCATTGATTTTATGTTCATGCAATAACAATGATCATGAGGCCAGGAGCATTGACAGGGTTAAGGTCAGGACTCAAAAAGTTTTTCTGCAGGAGGTGTCAATCCCGGTGCATACAAGTGGCAGGCTGGCGTCAAAGGCAGAGATAAAGCTTAGCTTTAAGACAGGAGGTATAATAAGTAAAATACTGGTAGAAGAAGGGCAGCAGGTATCAGAAGGGCAGGTCCTGGCACAACTTAACCTTTCCGAGATACAGGCAAAGGTCAGCCAGGCGGAGCTGGCTCTGGAAAAAGCCGGGAGGGATCATCAGAGAGTGGAAAACCTGTATAATGACAGTGTTACCACGCTGGAGCAACTTCAGAATGTTACTACAGCATTGGAGATCGCAAGATCAAATGTGCAGGTAGCCAGGTTTAATCTGAAATATTCAACTATAACAGCACCTGCCAACGGAAAGATATTGATGAGGCTGTCTGAGGCGAATGAGATGACAGGACCCGGACATCCCGTATTTCTGTTTGCCTCAACAGACAAGGATTGGGTGGTCAAAACAAGTATTACGGATAAAGATATTGTCAGGTTAAATTACGATGATTCCGCTTCAGTAAAGTTCGATGCTTTTCCTGATACGGTATTCACAGCTCTGCTTATTGAAAAAGGCACTGCTGCTGATCCCTATACAGGAACCTACGAGGTTGAGCTTAAAGTAGATCTGGATAACAACGACAAATTTTCATCGGGATTTATTGCCACAGTGGATATTTATTCGCAGTACAGGGAGAAATATTTTGTTGTACCTGTGAATGCCCTGATTGAAGGATATGGTTCGACAGGTACAGTATATATTACCGGATCCGACTCAACTTTTAAGAAGACAGAAGTCAGGATCAGGCAGATAAATAAAGACAATATGTATATATCTGATGGTTTGTCTGAAGGAATGGAAGTGATCACCGAAGGATCCGCATATTTAAGGCCATATTCTATAATAGAGAAAATAAACTGAGATATTATTTGCGATTTACGAATAACAAGTTTCATTAAAAGCACTGATAATCCCCTCCCGGGAGGGGTTAGGGGTGGGTAACAATAAATTAATATTTTTCCATGCAGCTACCAAAATTAGCAATAAATAATTATCAGTTCACGGTCATCATGATCCTGCTGCTGTTGCTGTTTGGTGTCAACTCTTTCCTTACCATGCCGCGTGGAGAGGATCCGCCGATCACTGTGCCGGGAGCCCAGATCATTGTCATATATCCGGGCGCCAGCCCCGTTGACATGGAACAACTGGTAGCCACTCATATTGAAGAAGCTATACTCGAACTCAGTGATATTAAGAAATTTAATTCAGGGCTTTATAACGGTATTGCATCCATTTCCGTGGAATTTGATAATAACACTGACGGTGATGAGAAATATGATGAAGTAGTACAGCAGGTTAACAGTATCAGGAATAAGCTGCCGGAAAATATACTGAGCCTTGAGACGAGGCAGTTTACAATAAATGATGTTAGCATTTTTCAACTTGCTTTTACATCTGCCACGGCAGAATATAGTGTTTTGGATAAAAAGGCGCGCAAGCTGAAAAAGAAAATTGAAAAAGTGCCTGGTGTGCGAAATGTTAAAATACTTGCTGTTCCTGACAGGGAAGTAAGAATATCTCTGAATCCTGAGAAAATGGCGCTGATGAACATATCTATGGATCAGGTCGGAAATGCAATAAAGAGCAATAATGCAAATATTCCGGGTGGGTTTCTTGATATAGGGAATAAAAGTTTTAATATAAAGACAAGCGGGTCGTACAACTCCCTTGACGAGATCAAAAATACAGTTGTAAGTTTTTATCTGGGAAAGCTGATATACTTAAAGGATATTGCGGAAGTTGACTTCTTATATGAAGATAACAATTATTATGCAAGGGTGAATGGCACAAGGTCGATATGGCTTACTGTTACACAAAAAGAAGGTACAAATATTTTTGACGTGTCAGATGGAATAAAAGAAAAGATGAGCAGGTTCAGAGATGATCTTCCTGGTGATATCAGTCTTTATACCGTATTTGACCAGTCCGACAGTGTTGATAAAAGGATAAACGGTTTCATGGGTAACCTTGCACAGGGTATAACCCTTGTAGGTATTCTGATCCTGCTTGCAATAGGTGTCAGGGCAGCTTTGATAGTGATCTTTGCTATACCTTTCTCTATTTTAATAGGATTGGGATTTATTGATGTTTACGGGTTTGGATTACAACAGATATCCATTGCAGGCCTGGTTATCTCCCTGGGATTGCTTGTTGACAATGCGATCGTTGTTACGGAGAATGTAGCACGTTTTATGAGGCTGGGTTATAAAAGGAAGGAGGCGGCTATCAGGGGCACAGCTCAGATCGGGTGGCCTGTTGTCAGTTCCACAGCAACAACACTCATGGCATTTATTCCTATAGTGATGATGAGGGACAAGGCAGGGGATTTTATTCAGAGCCTGCCTGTAACAGTTATTGCAACATTATCTGCTTCTCTTCTTATTGCCCTGACTCTGACACCTTTTCTTGCCAGTAAGTTTATCCGGGTTAACGGTATTAAAGGGGACAATAAAAAAAGGAAAATAAATTTTCAGAACACATTAAAAGGATTTATCGAAGGGCCATACAGGAAGATCCTGCGTTTTGCCCTTAATAAGAACACACTTATTATTATCCTGGCAGTGATTGTCATGGGAGGTAGTGCTGCTATGCTTTACCTTGTCGGACTTACGTTTTTTCCGAAAGCTGAGAAGCCCCAGTTTATGATACATATAAATACTCCTCCTGATACTAATCTTGATAAGACGGATTCAGTAACAAAGTACGTGGAGTCTGTGCTTGATACTATTGATGACATAAGATCTTATGCTACAAATGTAGGGCATGGTAATCCGAAAGTCTATTATACTGAATTCCCGAAAAGTTACAGTAAGTCTTATGCACAGGTGTTTGTTCAGTTGCATGAATATGATGTTGACAGGTTTTATTCTCTGATACAGGAGCTGAGAAATAAATTCGGAAAGATGCACGATGCAAAGATCGAAGTTAAGGATTTTGAGCAGGGCCCTCCTGTTGCTGCACCGGTGATAGTGAAAGTGGTGGGTGAAAATCTTGACAGTCTGAAAAGTATATCAGCCCGTATTGAGCAGATACTACTTGAGACAGACGGAGCAATAAATGTTGATAACCAGATGAAAAATCCCAGGACAGACTTATATATCAATATAAATAAGGATAAGGCAAATATGCTGGGTGTGCCTGTTGTTGAGATTGATAAGACCGTAAGGGCGTGCTTCAGTGGTGCTGCAGTTTCCAAATACAGGGACAGTGAAGGGGATGAATATGATATTGTTCTAAGGCTGCCCTTTAAAAAGAAATTGTCAGTCAGTGATTTTGACAGGGTATTTGTAAGGTCTTTGTCAGGCAGACATCTTCCGCTAAAGCAGGTTGCTGATATTGAATTCCGGCAGGTTCCAATGAAGATCAGTCATTACAATGCACAAAGGAGTGTTTCTGTAACATGTGATGTTGAAAGGGGATACACTGTTGATGAGGTTATGAAAAAGATAGTGGATAAATTAAGTAAATTTCAATTACCTTCAGATTATGATTTTGTCTATGAGGGAGAGCTGGAGAGCAGGGAGGATACTTTCGGAGGAATGGGGAGAGCTGCAGTGATCGCTCTGATAGCTATTTTTGCCGTGCTGGTGTTACAATTCAGATCTTTTGCACAACCTCTGATCATTTATACTGCAATTCCACTGGCAGTGATAGGTTCAATATGGGCGCTGTATATCACGGGTATGACTTTTTCTTTTACTGCCCTGATAGGTCTGATCAGCCTTATCGGGATAGTGATTAATAACTCTATAATACTGGTGGACTATACGAATATTCTCAGACGTGAAGGGAAAAGTATTACAGAAGCCCTCCAGCAGGCAGGTGAAGTACGTTTTACACCTATTATACTTACAACTTTAACAACTATAGGAGGGCTGTTGCCTCTTACCCTTTTGGGAGGTCCAATGTGGGCGCCAATGGGCTGGACAATCATCGGAGGGCTGATAACATCAACAATGCTGACACTTATTGTTGTTCCGGTGTTTTATAAGGTTTTTACAAGAGGGAAACAATAAGTTCAAAAGTCAGCCCCTCTCCTTAATCCTCTCCCCAAACGGGAAGAGGAAATAAAGTCCCTTCCCTTTTTGGAGAAGCCTGCCTGACCGGTAGGCAGGGGATTTGGGGATGGGGCAAAAAGTACTTTATAAAAATGAAAATTTAATATTGAAAAATGTAAAAATTTATTATTAATATTGTAAAGGATACAATAACTGAGAACAAGAAGAATACCCGGTATGAAAACTAATGAGAAGTTAAGGCAGATACCTCTTCTGAGACTTTTAATTCCTTTTATCCCCGGTATTGTTTTTTATATTCATTTTTTTCCTGACTTCAGGTTTTTGTATATTATTATCCCACTGTCGATTCTCCTTGTGGTCGTTTGGTTATCAGGTATAAACAGAAATTATAACCTGCGGTGGGTTTACGGTATATTGACATTTATAATGTTGTTTTTTTCCGGCGCCGAGCTCGCACGCCTGCACAGCATAAAGCCGTATATTAAACAAAGCAGTGATCAAAAGATCATTGCTTATGTTAAGAACATCCCTGAAAAAAAGCAAAATTCTGTACAGGCTATTTTAAGGACAGAAGGTATTTATGATGGTGAACAATGGTCAGATATCAAAACAAATATACTGGCATACTTTCAGAAGGACAGCCTTTCAAAAAGATTACACACAGGCGACCAGGTGTTTATACTGTCATCACTGTCGGAAATACCTGCGCCGTCTAACCCGGGTGAGTTTGATTACCGAACATATATGGCTCGTAAAAAAGTATATTACAGGCTGTATGCGGAACAAGGTTCATGGGAAATAACCGGTACAGACAGGGGTAATCCCGTGATGCTGCTTGCAGTCAGGCTAAGAAATAATCTTCTTGACATATACAGGCAGAATAATATCCGGGGTGATTCTTTTTCCGTATTATCTGCACTGACCCTTGGTTATCGTGATAAACTCGAAGATGAGACGATCACAGCATATTCGGGATCAGGGGCAATGCATATCCTCGCCGTATCAGGTCTGCATACAGGTATTATATATCTTCTGCTGAATTATATGTTATTTTTTTTGAGAAGATACAGGTATGGTAAGATCATGCTGCCGGTAATACTGCTTCTGTTCCTGTGGTTCTATGCTCTGCTTACCGGATTATCCCCGTCAGTATTGCGTGCAGTGACAATGTTCTCATTTATTATCATCGGTAAATCACTCCACAGGAATGTCAGTATTTACAATATGCTTGCCGCTTCAGCCTTTTTCCTGTTGCTGAACGACCCTTATCTGATAACAATGCCGGGATTTCAGTTGTCATATCTTGCCGTCACGGGAATAGTGTATTTCCATCCCAAAATATATGGCCTTGTCAGATTCAGATACTGGCTGCCGGATAAACTATGGTCGCTGATCGTTGTTTCAATATCAGCACAGATAGCGGTGTTCCCCCTGGTAATATACTACTTCCATCAATTCCCGGTATATTTTATTTTGACCAATATTATTGCTATTCCTCTAGTTACAATAATATTGTATATGGCAGTGATCCTGTTTGTATTATCATTTTCCTCTGCTGCAAGTAAGGTAATAGCCAATATTCTGGATATTGCTGTTAACAGTCTTAATTATTCTGTCTCTTTTATAGAACAATTGCCCTTCTCAACTATTAACAGGATATCTTTTTCAGTTCCGGAGACATTGCTGGTTTATATGATAATAGTTTTTATTTCTGTTTTCCTTATCTACGGAAAAGCAAGATATTTACAGGTAATGCTTGCTGCTGTAGCTGTATTCATTACTGTAAATATCGTTCAGCAGTACTTTGCTTATTCCGGCAGGTATTTTTATATATATAATGCAAAGGGGAGTTCAGTGTATAATTTTATTAATGGAAAAAATAATGTTTTACTCAGCGATCTTTCAGACAGTAGTAACAGGGATTTTGTAATGAAAACTATTGAGAATAACTGGATAATATCGGGATTGCCTCAGGGTAAAGCGTTAGATATTGATAAACCGGGAAGGGCAGGTTATTATAAAGAGGGACAGCTATATGTCAGGGGAAATTTTTTGCAATTCTGTAATAAAAGAATATTTATTCTTGATGAGAATTACAAATCAGGATATTATAGTGATAAGAAGCTTGCCTTTGATTATCTTATTATAGCAGGTAATAATGATATTTCTGTCCGTGATATTCTGGAAAATTTCAATGTAAAGAATCTTATTATTGATCCCTCTAATTCATATTGGTTGAACAAAAAAATAACATCGCAATGTGAGAAGTATAACATCAGATGTTATTCTGTCCCGGACAACGGATGTTTCTGTGTTGAGCTATAAAAAAAGACCCGGATGGGTCTTTGGGCGTAGATATAGCTTTTGGGTCTTAGATATTATTATATTTTCTTATGCTTTTACTCCTGCATTATTTGTTTTATCAAACACCTGTATATAATTTTCAACTATCTTGCCGCCAATGCGGTGAAATTCATTTAACTCCTCTTCTGTATATTCCAGGTTGGTTCTTTTATTTATCATCTCGCTCAATTGCTGAAATTTATTCAGTGTTTTGTTAAATCTCGCGATCTCATCGGGGGTAACTCCGCTATATATATATTTCATAGTTTTTGGGGTAAAATCGTTTTACTTCATTTCAACTATAATTAAATACGCAATATTTCAATTATTAGTTTCATTTTACAGCCTGATTTTGACTAATATTTCCATTAATGACCATAAAATATTTATGAAGTGTTGGTTAATTAGAGAGATAATACTTTATTTTGCCAATAGTAAATTTTTAAAACAGACGATATTTCTGTAAACAGAGAATAATAGCGTAATTTTATTATTTAATTATGAAGATCATAATTGCAGGAGCTGGTGCAGTGGGATCACATCTGGCAAAGATGTTATCCAAAGAGCAGCATGATATTATTTTGATTGACACAGATAAGGAGAAGCTTGAGTTTATCAGTGACAATCTTGATCTTATGGCAATATATGGTTCTGCATCATCTATTGAGATATTAAAAGAAGCAAGCATTAAAAGTTCCGATCTGTTCATTGCCGTATCTCAAAGTGAGGAAGTAAATATTACTGCTTCTATCCTTGCAAAGAACCTGGGTGCCAAAAAGACGATCACTCGTATTGATAATAAAGAATATCTTTTACCTTCTAACGTAGAGCTTTTTCGTAACCTGGGTATTGATTTGCTGCTGTGCCCTGAGAAACTTGCATCAATGGAGATAGTCAATTTGTTAAAACAGACAGGACCAACAGAGATGTTTGAATTTTCGGGTGGTAAATTGTATCTTTTTGTTATAAGGTTGGAGGAGAATGCCCCATTATTGAATGTAAAGTTATCTGATACAAAGGCTCTGAATTCCAATTTTGATTACAGGGCTGTGGCTATTACAAGAAATAACCGAACAATAATTCCAAGGGGAGAGGATATACTTAGTGCAAATGACCTTGTCCATGTTATTACCAATAAAAAAGGAATTCCTGAACTACTGACATATTCAGGAAAAGAGCAGGTTGAAATATCTAATGTTATGATCCTTGGAGGAAGCAGGATTGGAAGGAAAACAGCAAAAGATCTGCAGGATCATTTGAACATAAAGATGATAGAATCCCAAAAAGATACTTGCATACAGCTTGCTGATTTTCTTGAGAAGTCATTGGTAATACACGGTGATGGCAGTGACATTGATCTGTTGAAAGAGGAGAGGATAGAGAAGATGGATGCTTTTGTTGCAGTGACAGGAAATTCCGAAACCAATATACTTGCATGCCTTCTGGCAAAGAGGTTTGGTGTGAAACGTACTATTGCTGAAGTTGAGAATGTTGATTATATTGACTTGTCGGAGAATATAGGTATTGATACTATTGTAAACAAAAAAATGATAACTGCCAGTTATATATACCGTTTTACATTACATGCAGAAGTGTCATCTGTTAAATGCCTTACAGGTACTGATGCTGAAGTTTTTGAATTTGTTGCTCACAGGAATTCGAAGATCACAAAGGGTGCATTAAAAGATATCAGTTTTCCCAAGAATGCAATTATTGGCGGTATAGTGCGTGGAGAACAAAGTTTTATAGCCAAGGGAGATACTATTATAATGGAAAATGATAAGGTAGTGGTCTTTTCCCTGCCGGACGCTATCCATAAGGTTGAAAAGTATTTTAATTAAATACCTCAATGAGTAACTATAAGATAATCTTTAATATACTCGGTTTATTGCTTATCATTGAGGGAATTTGCATGTTTCTTGCCATTCCTTTTTCGATATTTTATCATGAGGATGATCTTTTTCCGATTTTAATTTCCGGGGGTATTACTGTAGTAACAGGCCTGCTATCCTTTTTAATTACAAGAAAGGCAAAAAAAGAAATTGGCAAAAGACAAGGATATATTATTGTAAGTCTGGCATGGGTCGTCTTTTCATTTTTCGGGTTATTACCTTTTTATATCAGTGGTGCTATTCCGTCTTTTACTGATGCTTTTTTTGAGACCATGTCAGGATTCACCACTACCGGGTCGTCAATACTGAATGATATTGAAGCTTTGCCTCACGGATTATTGTTCTGGCGAAGCATGACACAGTGGCTGGGAGGAATGGGGATAATAGTACTTTCGCTTGCTATATTGCCTATATTGGGTATTGGCGGTATGCAGCTTTTTGTTGCTGAAGTGCCTGGTCCTACACCTGACAAGATACATCCCAGGGTTAAGGAAACAGCAAAAC
>Ga0180433_10005988_pt1 | contig 16153 bp, 30 predicted proteins | sample SS_ome_8_FD_132980 | JGI IMG/M metagenome (GOLD analysis project Ga0180433, IMG submission 132980) | Hypersaline lake sediment archaeal communities from the Salton Sea, California, USA - SS_1_D_1 metaG | ecosystem: Environmental > Aquatic > Non-marine Saline and Alkaline > Hypersaline >... | reverse complement strand
TTGATCTCCTGCAGCGCTTGTCTCAGAAATTATGAAATCTGTATCAGAATCTATTGAAGGTAAAGAGCCTGTATCCGAAGCTATATGTAACTTTGTAGAAGGACTCGTGGTCCCAATGCCGACGTTGCCTGAATTATAATAGATATTTGAGCCACTCTTAACCCAATTATTTGCATAAGTTCCATTGTTTAAAGTACTTAGAAGTGCGTAACTTGAAATAGAAAAGTCTGTTGAATTATAATATCCATTTCCATTTATTAATTGATTATTATTTGTAGGAATTGTCGGAGTGTTTATTAAATCGCTGTAATCATAATCCCAAAAATCGCTTAACAAAAAACTATAAGCATTCCATTTATTATTACTAGTTTGGAATTGTAAAAAATCTAAATCTGAAGGAGATAGTATATTAGTGTCGTTTAACTGGTAAAGGTTAGTTAAGTTTCCTAAATAAATTGTTGTCTGGGGGTTATCTCTAACCATTCCCTGTGAAGAAACAAAAGCCATACTAAAGAAAAGCAACATTCCTATAATTGTTAAGTACAGTTTCTTTTTCATTGTTTTTTAAAGTTTTCCTATTTATTTATATTTTTTTATTATGTTGCTCCAACTGGCATTGAGTTATTAATTATTGCTCCAACTGGATTTGAAACTTTTGGAAGTAATTCTGAACAATCCATGATTCTGGATCTAACAACTGTGTCAAGGATATGTCCTCCAAATTTGAATGCAGCCCATCCAATAACTCCAACTGCAATACAAATAAACATTAATTTGAAAATTGGTGTTAACTTATCAATTGCACTCTTAGGGTTTGTCCATCTATGAATTGCTGATTTAGATTCTTGTAATGAAGAATTTTGCAAATTGAATCTTAATGTTTTACATCCTTGAGCATTCAAATCCAATCTTCCCCAACCATCTGGATTTTGTGAAACAATACTTCCATCTGATTTTTTGTAGATTACAACTCTTTTCCCACGGATATTTTGTTTTTTAATCCAATAAGATTCTTTTGGAGAGAATGCAATTAAAACTGTTTTCTTTTCTTTGTTTTCTTCTTTAACATCAAAAACTCTTGTTTTTATTGCTCCAATTTCGCTAATCCAAACTGCTGTACCTTTTTTCACTGTTTTCTTTGCCATTATCCTAAAGCCCCCTTACACTCTGCAATTCTCGCTGCAACATTTGCAGAATCTGCATTTACTCCAATATAAACTAAGGCTGCAGCCAAAAGTACTGCTGCAAGAACTGCAACTCCTAAAGTTATCCAAGGAGCATAAAGTTCAAACTTTCTTCTTTTATCTTCTGCCTTATTTAATATTTCTCTTTGTTTTGCCATCAAATATTTCTTCATTCCTAGGCTAACAATTGCACCTTCAAACTGTGGCCTTCCTGCTTCAAGATTCTTAACCAATTTGTAAGTGTCAATTACTGCATAGTGCGCAGGTGCATAATTTAAAAGCATTACATGTCCATTTCTGATTAGATGTTTTGGAATTGGGGGAATTGAATCTTGCTTTCTTGTCTGGAATTGCATTTCAAGTAATCCTGTTTTTTCTGATTTCATAAAACCTAATTTATCAAAATCTACAGTTCCATTAAGATCAATTATCTCTGTAGTAATCTTGAATGCTTTTTGTTTTCTAGTTCCTTTTTGAACCCACCTAGTTATGAAATATAATGCAATAGAGAAAGCAGCAATTCCTAGAACTTTCACTATGTTCATAATTAATCCTCCTCCAATGTTTGCTAAATCACTCATTGCTGTTGCCATTTTATTGTACCTTCATCCCCAAGATAGTTTTACCTTGTTCTTGACTTGTTGTATTTGAATTTTCATGTCTTGAGTACTGACTTCTTAGATTCATTGCAGTGAATCCACCTCTTGATGAGAAAATAATATCTTCAACTAAAGAAATACATGCTTCTTGGATTGGCTTGATTAATTCTTCATCCAAATCCCAATCATCTGCTCTTAAGGAGAAAGTTTCAATTAGAGTTCTGTGAAATTGAAACATATCTTTCATAATTTCTTCATCTGTTTTCTTTGTTAATCTTCCAAATGTAGTTACTCTTGAACTAACCATTGCCATGATTTCTGCAATTCCAAGATCATTGCAAACTGGTTTTATTCCTTTAGAAATAGGCTTCCATTCTTTTTTTCTGTTTGTTATATCAACAACCAACATTTCTCTTCTCAAAGTTTCCATTTTGAATCTCTCAAGTTCTTGTTTAACTTCAATCATTAATGTCAAAAATACATCTGATGGGCTGTCTGATCCAGAGTAATAACCACCTTCATAATTACCTTGATTTTCTTCCATAGGAAATCATGGAATAAGGAATTTATAAATATAGTGAGAAATTAAATAATTCTAATTGTTTCAAATCCAGTAACATATTGCTTTGCTCTTTTTCCTTTGTAGCCAATTATTTGCTGTGTTAGAGTTGGAAGTGTTCTAAATGATGCTTTCTTTTTCTTTTTCTTTTCTGGTTTCTTTCTTCTTTTCTTTTGTTCAACTCTTCTAGTCAATAAATCTTCAAAAGCATAATCTATTCTAACTGGAGGTTTCTTGTAAGGAGTTTTTTTTGGAGGAGTGTATTCTGGAAGTAAATAGATGCTTGGCCCATATGTAGGTTTCTTGTACTTTGTTGGCTTAGGGTATTTTGTTGGTGTCTTTTTTGGAACTAGATAATTTGATGCATCATAAGCAGGTTTCTTGTAAGGCGCTTTCTTTGGTGTATATTTTGGAGGTGTATAACTAGGAAGAACATAATTTACAGGATTGTAAACAGGTTTTTGATAACTCTTCTTTGGAGGCGCAGGATAACCTTTTCTAGGCTTTGTTGGAACTCCTTCATAATATCCATATCCTTTTGGTCCAGTTTTTCTTCCAGTTAATAGATCATCAAAAGCAGTGACTTTTTCTCTAACATTTGAGGCAACAGTTTCTTTTACTCCAGTTAGAAATTCACTTGCAGTTAATCTTTGTCTTGGCCCAACATATCTTCCTCCTTCAAAGAAAGATTCTGTTCCTTCAACAATTCCCAGTGCATCAATAATGTCTTTCTCTCTTCCAACCAATTTTCCTTCTTTTAGTAAACTCTTAAGTTGTCTAATTCTTGAAGTATCTCCACCATAACCTTTTGCAATCTTAACTCTTAATTGTCCTCTAATTCCAGACATTCTCACTCCAGTTGCAGGATCTGTAGTGAATTGCCCAATTCTTTCAAATTCAAATAAATCTCTTAATGGTCCAAGTTGAGTTTTTAAGAAATAATCTGTGCTAGTTCCAATATTAATTAATTCCTTCCCATTCATTGTAATGTAATATTTTGGATTTCCATAAAAATCTCCTTCAACTATTCTTACATTGTAACCTTCACTTTTCAAACGATTGTAAATCTCATAAGCCATTTGCCTTGATTTATTTCTCAATAATGCAGGAACATTCTGCACATCAATATCTCCTGCTTTTCCTCTTGGCAATTCTTTCAATGAAGTTTGAGGAGTAATTGTTGTTGTACCAATCACTTCTGGTTTGTACTTAGAATTAATATCATCTAAAATTGAAATTAATTTCTTATCTCCTGCAACAACCTCCAAATCCTTTGAAGTCCATTTCTTTACAACATCTGTTCTTTTTGGAAGTTCCTTGAATGCTCTTTTCCATGCCTTTTGAAAATCAACAACTTCTGGAGATTTTGTTCCATATTGCCTTTCAAGTTTATCTGTAATTTCATAGTACATTTTAGATCTTGCAATTCTTTGCCTTATTCTTAATTCTGCTTTACTTAGTCCTCCGATTGTTGCAACCTCATATGGATTCTCAATCACATAATCTTTTACTTGCTTAACAGTTCCAACTGGATCTGTAACTGCAGATTTTAGAATTGCTGTAATGTAGGCAGGGGCAACTAATGGGTTACTTCCAATTGCATAATAAAGAGCACCTCTTCCAACTTGGCTTGGTGCTCCACTCGGAGAAAGTCCAGTTGGGCTTGGAGGAATTATTGAATCAACTATGTTTGAAGTTGTTTGAGTTATTTGGTCTGAAAATCCAGTTCCTGCAGTTCTAGCCAAAGATTTTAATGCAGCCCTTGATCCTTGAATTGCTGCAGGAACTGCTTTTGCTCCAGTTCCAAGTAAGGCTAAGTTTAATGCAGATTTTGTACTTTCTGGATCTCTAATATTTCTTGCATACCATGATCCAATTGATTCTCCTTCTTTTCTTGGAGGCCCAACATTAATTACCCCAGATGCTGCTCCAGAATAAAGAACATCTCCTTGAGGTGTTACATCATATCCATATTTTTGATAAAATCCTTCTGGGCCTAATCTTTGAAATTCAATTTTATTTAATTCTTTTCCTGCATATGGAGAACTTCTAACTGCAGATTCATAAGGGGTTTGTGGCCCAAAGATTGCCAATGGATCCATTTTGCTTGGAGTTCCTCCTATTTCAAATGTTGTAGGGATCTGTGTGCTTTGTTGTTGAATTGAATCCAATAAATTTTTATATGCTAATTGTTGAGGTGTTAATAATCCAGTTTTTGATTCTGCAATGTACTTTCCTGTGTTTTTATCATAAGCCTGTAATTCAATTGGAACATATCCTAATCCTTTTGCAACATTTGGATCTATTGATTGTAGAACTTCTTTCCCTGTCATTGGATCATAATATGCAGGAAGATTTGTTTCAAGAGGTTTATAATCTCCAAGAGATTTATTTATTTCTTCAATTCTTTTATTATAATTATCTAAAGAAAGAGATTGCCCTAAGGATCCAGATTCAACTCCAGTAATTTTCATATTCTTCCAATCAACAAGTAACTTCTCATTTGGATTTTGTTGTTGGAATTGCTCAACTTCCTTTCTGAATGCATCTTTTTGCATTTTTTCTAGCTTTAAATATCTCTGTGCAAGTTCTCTTACAAGTCCAGTATCATAAAAAGCATGGGCCCAAACCATTCCTTTTGCTGCTGCCTTTTCAATTACACTTACTGCATAATTATAATCTTCAATCTTTTTCAATTCTGCATCTGCAGGATTTAGAACTTCTGTTTGATATTTCTTTATCTCTTCTTCTTGTGCTGCAAGTTGTTTTTCTGCAGAACTCAATTCTCCTTCAACTCCAGAAAGTTTTCTTCTGTATTGTGATCTTGCCAATCTTTCTTTCCTTGGAGTGAATGGAACTCTCTTAGGCCTTCTTAATGTTCCTCTTGCTTGTTCTACTTGCTCTTGAGTAGATTCAATATTTCCTCTAGAAGTTTGAATTTGTTCTTGTGCTTTTTGCACATCTTGCTTTGCTTGTTCAATTTCTGCTCTTGTTACCATAGACTATTTAGAATTTCCAAATATTTATAGTTTTTTATTAATGATCTCTTTTGAGAAAACAATCTTAATTAACCAATAACAGAAAAAGCCCATGAATGAGAAGTACAGAATTACAGATTTGTAACTGCTATTTGAGGCAAACCAAAAAATTAAGAAACCTATGAATTGGAATAGAATCAGAAAATCTGGATGAAATAACTTTTTAAGTTTCATCTTATTCCCAATCTTCTTGTTTAATATCCTTCTTTTGAAAAAACATTCCTGTTGCTTTGTAAATTGCCATGATTGCAGTTAAAAGATTAATTATGAAAACTGTTGGTACCCACCACAATCTTGCCATTTCTCCTGCATTGTAAACTATCATTAGATTACTATAAGTTGTTGGAAGTAAGAAAATCATTAATACTCCTAAGATTAACATAAACCATTTTGATCCAATAAACTCTAAAATTTTGTTTGCATTCATGTTTTTTTTAAGTATTAATTATTTATAAATATAGTGAAGTTAGAGATAATAGAGATATTTCTTATAAGATTTCTCTTTCTTTTGAATGTACTTTACTTCTTTTCTTTCTCTTAATTTCCTACAATTAACAGAGATTGAATTTCTATTCTTTGGGATTGCAACAATTAATTCCTGCATATCAACAGGCTTTTTTTGTGTTGCTTTCTTTTTTATTAAATATCTTAAAACTTCATCTTGGCACATGATTCCATCTCCTTTAGTTTTTTTTCCAGATCTCTTATCTGGAGTGTTTGTCTTTTTGTTCTGTCGTTTAGAGTATCTACTTTTGTTTGAATCCTTGAAACCCATTCTCTAAGTTCCTTATCTTCAAGTTTCCCTTTTGCCTCTAAGATTATTTTATTTATCATCTCTTCCTTTATTGTGAAGCCTTTCCCAGAGAGTTGCACTCTGGACACTCCTCAGAGAGAGGTGAATAAAACTGAGGCGACACCTCGTGTCTTGGAAGGCATAATTAAAAAATAAAAAAATAAATTAATTAACTAGATTAATCTCTAGCCCTAACAGAGTATCTAGTTGATAAACCAGAACCTGTCTTTGTAACTTGAACAAATTGTAAGTCTGGTTTTAACTCCAACATCTTCTTAATCTCTTCAATAACAGTTGTAGGAACTCTATATTCCATATCATTTACAACCATAACTCTATATTTGAAATTTTCACCTTCAGAGTTAGTTCCTTCTCTATCTTCCATAGGCCATGAAAGATCAACTCTATCTAAGTCTGTTATGTTTAGAGTTTGCTTTGGCTTATATGCCTGTGCAGTTTCTTTTAGTGATGACATTTGCTTTGATCCTCCTTTTCAATTATATTAAATTCAATTATTTCTCCTTCCTTAAGATTATTTATTTCAACTTCTTCTGGACTAAATCTTATAATTAAACTGTTTCCCCATTTTTTTATTATCTTTTCCATAATTAATATAAATCTTAATTGTTTATAAAGGTTTAGTTTTGTTTATGTCATTATTTAGAGATTATAAATATTTAAATAATTAATTTAATAAGATTATTCATGACAACGGAAACGGTTAAGGAAAAGATTGAACGGTTTAAATTAAAAGCAGAGTTTTTTCTAAAAGAAGATATTAGAGCATTTATAAAAGATGTTTATGATAACTATCATTTTTGTGATATTTTATTAGTGGGTGAGGATTGGTTGTTGATCCATCATTTTAAAGGATCAAGAATGGGTGAAAAGACAAGGATCTTTTGGCCGGATATTATTGAGATTTCTGAGTATAAAGAGAGGGAGGATCTTAAATGAAAAAAGTTAAGTGTCCTATTTGTAAAAGAGAGCATGAAATAAAAGATAATATTGTCATGTCTTTATGTCCTATTTGTTTAGAGATCATGGAGGAGATAAAAAAATGAACAAAAAATCATATCTTGATTATCTCTATTATGATATAGGAAAACAACAATATGATTTTAAATTATCAGGGTTACAAAGAACAGAACAAGGAGATAAATCAACAAAGTGGTTTAAATATTCTGAAAAAATTATGCCTCTTGATCCAACAGAAGATTATAAAATAAAATGGATCAATCAAAGACAAATTCTTCCAAATGAAATTGTAATTGATTTAGAGGAAAAAAACACAATCAAAGAGGTTTTAAAAAAGTTAAAAGAGTTTGGTCATGAGAATTATAAAATTTTTGATACAGGATCAAGAGGTTATCATATTCACTTATTCTTTAAATTTGAATTAACAGAAAAACAAAAAGCAAAATATATTGAAAAGTTAGGTGCAGATGTACAATTGTCGTCGGAAAAGCACATGATTAATTTGGAATATGCAGAGCATTGGAAATCAGGAAAAATTAAACAAGAGGTTAAAGAGGATGAGTTATGAAATAACCAAAAACTCCGACATGAAAATTTTTAAAGAAATTGATAAGGAGATTGAAGAAGAAAAGTTAAATGAAGTTATAACAAATTATTTTGATAAATCAGATTTAGCACAACAAATTTGGGAGAGAGTTCCTTTTTTCTATGATAAAACAAGAGTTTGGTGGTTATGGAGTAAAAAAGAAAAGAGATGGAAAGTTGTGGATGACACAGATATTTTAAATATGGTTTCAGATGGATCAAGAGCAAACACAGTTCAATCCAAAGAAAAAACAGAAATTATTGAGGCCATGAGGCAATATGGAAGAAAGAAAATTCCAAAAGATATTGAAAAAACATGGATACAATTTAAGAATAAAATTTATGATTATAAAACAGGAGAACAAATTGAAGTTAGTCCAGATTATTTTGTTACAAATCCAATTCCTTATGAAGTAAATGGAAATGATGAAACTCCTATTATGGATCATATTTTTGAGGAATGGGTTGGAAAAGAGAATATTCCAAAATTATATGAAATTTTGGCTTATTGTTTAGTTCCAGATTATCCTATTCATAGAATATTTTGTTTTATTGGTGCAGGTATGAACGGAAAGAGTAAATTTTTAGATTTATTGAGAAAGTTTGTTGGAAAAAAGAATTGTTGTAGTACAGAATTAGATCGTCTTTTAATTTCAAGGTTTGAGGTTACAAGATTACATAAAAAATTAGTATGTCAGATGGGAGAAACAGATTTTAATGAAATGGGTAAAACTTCAACTCTAAAACAATTAAGTGGAGGAGATTTAATTGGAATGGAATATAAAAATAAAGATCCTTTTGAAGATGTTAATTATGCAAAAATTTTAATTGCAACAAATAATCTTCCTGCAACAAGTGATAAAACAATTGGTTTTTATAGGAGATGGATGATCATTGATTTTCCTAACCAATTCACAGAGGCCAAAGATATTCTTGCAGATATTCCAGAAGAAGAATATAATAATCTTGCAACTAAGTGTTTAAAGATTGTTAAAGATTTAATTGAAAGGAGATCATTCACAAATGAGGGAGATATTGAGGAAAGAATGATGGCTTATGAAGAACACTCAAATCCTATAACAAAATTCATAAAAGAGAACTGTTCCACAGGAAACGGAGGTTGGTTTGTGACCAAAAATTCTTTTGAAAAAAGGTTAAATGAATGGCTTGAAAACAACAAATATCGTAAAATGACCACAAATTCTATCCATAAATGGATGAAATCTAATGGTTATGATGAGGGCAGAGAGTACATTGATTGGTATGGAGATGGCAAAATTGACAAAAAACAGGCAAGAGTTTGGTATGGATTGAAATATTTGGAGTAAAAATGATGAAAATTGAGCAAAAAAGACACCAAAGACACCAAAGACACGATTTCCCACAAGGTGTTCCGTATGGGAAATCTTACGGGGATTAGTGTCACTGGTGTCACTGGTGTCACAATAGATTTTCCATAGGAAATTGAGGTATAAAAAATGAAGAAAGAATCAAGAAAAATAAGTTATGATAATATTTGGGCTATAGAACAAATTAGGAAAAAGAAAGATTTATCTAGCTTTGATGAAACAATTAGATTTCTAATTAATTACTATAATAAAGTTAAGAATTAACTTTTCACTATATTTATAAAATTTAGTTTACACAAATTTGTATGAACTACTACAATAATGACAAAGTGACTTATCAGCAATTAATCATGGAACAAATCAAAAGAATACAAGATATTTGTTCTAAGGAACTAAAAAATAATGATAAAATCTTAAAAAATGCTATGGGGGAACAATTGATTGAGGCTGAAGATACAAGGTATAGTTTTCTTCAATCAGTTGAGTTGCTTGGATCAATGCTCACTCCTTGGTTTGGGAATATTATGGAGGATAAAAAAAACAAGGAAAGCAATTTCTTTGAACAATTCTGTGATTATTATGATACTGAACTAATTGAAGTTTTAGAGAATAAAGATTTCCAAGAGAAGGTTAAGGAAATGTTTAATGTTGAGGATATTGAAAAAGTAAAAACTAATGAGGCCTTACAAGTTCAATTGAACACATTCTTATTGAATGACAAGATCAAAGAAGGAAGGAAAATCTTTAGATTATTGATTAAGGTTTTCAAATCAAATGATTTCCTAGGAAGTCAATCTTATGGAGAAGGATCTGGAGAGGGTGTTGATTCTGGAAATGATGCTTTTGTTGATGAAGAGGAAGAAGGGCAGGAGATTGAAGAATGAATTATCCAAGAGTGATCTACAAAGGAATGCCTTTGGACAATAGTTGGTGTCGTTGGGCAGTTTATAGAGTTAAAAGAAGAAATAATTCAACTAACATTAGATTCACAGGGGACACTGGTTCTGGAAAATCATGGAGTGCTCTTTCTGTTGCAGAAAAGATTGCAAAAATGCTTGGAACAAAATTAACTAGAGATAATATTTATTTTTCAATTACAGATATAATTGAGAAGGTTGCAAGAGATGAGCCTAAAGCAGGAACAATCTTCTTCCTAGATGAGCAGCAAGTTGGTGCTAGTTCTAAAGATCACAACACAGTTAGAGGAGAGGCCTACACTGCTTTTATGTCAACTGTGAGATCAAAGAGATATATTTTCATTTCTACACTACCTTTTGCAGACATGACCATTAAGAAAGTGAGAAGGCTTTTTCATCTTGAAATTGAAACACAAGGTATTGATTTCACAAATAAAACTGTTAGAACAAAGCCTCGTATGCTTGATCACTCAAAAACAAGAGATAAAGTTTATAGAAAAAGATTAGTGATTGTTTTCAAGGATCCAGAAACAGGATTGACAAAAACAAAGAAATTAGACAGTTGGGATATTTCTAAACCAAGTGATGGAATCATTGAAATCTATGAAACAATGAAACAAGATTTCCAAAGGAAGTTATATAAGCATCTTGCAGAGAAACTTAAGAAGTATGAGAACAGAGATGAAGAAGAAGAGGTTCCAAAGGCTGCTGCTTCTGATCTAGTTGAGGGTACCTTGACAGACTACCAGAAGGGGATTCTTAGATATATGCGAGAAGGTGTAAAAAAGCAAAAAGACATAAGTGCGAAGTTAGAGGAAGAAGGATTTACTTCAACTCCTCCAAAGGTTTCGCAGAATATTAAGTGGATGAGGAAAAAGGGGGTCGTAATACTTAAATAATATTGCAAATTATGGCTAGATGGTACCATTTATTATAAGGCCTCTATATATTAATTTAGTCTAAGGAACTACCAAAATAGGGTCAAATTTGCACCAACCACTAACTCAAAAATGGATCAAAAAACAAATAATCACACAGGGCAAAGTCCACAGGGAACTGCAACTCACTCTGGATGGAATCACTTTTTCATTCTCTTTTCCAAATACAGAGATGAATGTTTGAAGGTTGGACAGGTTGTTTTCGGAACAAATCAAGAAACTTCTCTCAAATTCCTCCATAACTATCACTCGGCCCTTTACTCAATGGCCCAACAAGTTTTCAGTTTCTATGATGATGATGTTGAGAAGAACATTACAAATGAATGGTTTGATCTTTCAGACAGAATTGGAGAGATCATGTTTTATGTTTCTGATAGGGATTTCAAAAGGCAAATGAATGCAGAAGGAATAGAGTTTATTCCTAAGGATCTGAAAACCGAACTTCTTATGTTCTTTAATAAGATAGATAGACTTGCAGCAGAGGCAGGGCTTTTAGTTGGAAAAGAAAATAAGGGTTTAACCGAGCCAAAGAAGGGGCTTGTTGGATTTAGAAAATGAATAAACAATTAGAGTTAGAATTTCTAGAGAAGATAATTTGTTTAAGATTGCAGGGTTTTGAGGAACATTATTATTGGCTACTTAATAATTATTGTCTTGCTAAATTTTTTGAATTTGTTGAAGAAATGGAGAAAGCCAAATGAGTAATATCCTTCTAACAATTTTCAAGTTCATTCTTAAGTTTATTGGATTTGCTCTTGTCTGGACATATCTAGGTAGATTCTTTGGATTGCTTTATTTGATTATTTGGATTATTAGAGCAATTGTGAAAAAGAAAAAGAATAAATAGTATAGACACCATTATTTCTTATGGAAAAAACAGGATGGAAGATAACTGCAATCATTGCTCTGATACTCCTAATTTGCTCTGTAGTGGCCCTAGTTTTGATTTTTAGGGCAGGGCAGCAGTATGAACTCAAAAGACAAACTTGTGCTTATGATATTTGTGGAATGGATAAACAAGAACATGATTCCTACTTCTATGCAGACATGGATGATTATTGTTATTGTTTCCTTAAAGGAGAATTAGATATTGTTGAAGATGTGAATGATTTTATTTAGAATCCTAATCCATTAAGTGCTCCATACATTCTCTTTCCTTTTTCTGTAAGGATCTATTTCATTTCTCCCATATCCAAAACCCATCTCAAGGCTCTGATCTTTCCTTGCCTTCTTGGGCTCATTCTTGATTCCTTCAATTGTTTATTCCCATGCTCTTTTTCAAATTGCATGAGTTCAAGTAATCTGCTTTCAATTTCTAATTTTGATTTCATTTTCTTTCACTAAAAACCTCCCTCTTTAACTTATTGTTCAAAGGCATACTTTATTGGCTTTTTTAGCCCCCCCCTTCTTTTTCTTGGTTTTTTATCCTTTCCCCTCTTTCCTTCCTTTCTTTTTTTTAATCCTTCTTTTGTTCTTTCAGAGATAATTGCTCTTTCAAATTCTGCAAATGCTCCCATAATTTGTAACTGTAATTGCCCAGATGCAGAAGTTGTGTCAATGTTTTGAGTTGAGGCAATAAAATTAATTCCCTTTCCTTTGAACTCATCAATCAAAGAAAGAAGATGTTTCAATGATCTTCCTAATCTATCCAATTTTGTAACTAGTATTGCATCAAACTTGTAATGCCTCATATCTTCCAATAATTTATTAAATTCTGGCCTTGAAGAAGTTGCTCCAGAAATAACATCCTTATAGACTTTGTAAACTTCATAGCCCATCCTTCTGCAGTACTCTCTGTTTATATCTTCCTGCTTGTCTGCATTTTGATCTTCTGTTGAAACCCTACAATAGATTGCTACTTTCATTTTCTTATTTCTTATTTCTTTTTAGGAACTTCTTGCTTAAGCAAGTTTAGATCATCAATATCAACTTCATCCCCTTCAACAAGGCCAAAGTCATCCATGTCTGATTTCATTAATGCAATTGCAAAACTGTTTTCTCCTCTCTTGATTACTTTTCTTTTTCTCATATTATTCCTAGATCCTCCAGATTCTTTGGGGCCTTTTCTTTGGCATTAGAATTAATTAAAAAATCACTAACATCTTCCTCTAATTGTTCTTGTTTTTCTTCAAACATAAATAAGTATAGTATAAGTACTTTATAAATATACCGATTTTAAGGAAATAGATTTGTTATTGTAAAATTATCTGGGAGATCTTCCTTATCTCCTTGAGTACCAATGATTTTAGATCTCTTACATTCTTGAGAATTATAATCTGCCAATTCAAGAGAATATTCTTCTGTTAACATGAAATCGTCGTGAGAGTACATTGCAGATTGATATTGGCACTCACATTTTTTGTTTGTTTCTAATCCACACAGATAACAGAAGGCTTGATCTCCATATTGATCTTTAATCTGTCCATACTCCTTCACTGCATTCATCATTGCAAAGCCTATAAAAAATAAAGCAAAAACACATAGCAAGGCAATTGCTCTTGTTGAAACCACTGTTAATTTCTTGTTTCTTTCAAATGCTTTCTTATACTCAAGTTCGTAAAATCTCTTTTCATCCTCTGAAAAGTTCATCCATCTTTCCTTGGGTATTTTCTTCAACATTTTAAAAATCAATTCTTAAGTGGTGTTCAATTCTGGCAACTCTCCTTGTTAAGTCATTCAAAACAGTTGCAATGTTTTTGAACATGCTCTTAACATCGTCCTCTGTAAGTTCTTCGTCCTCTTCCTCTGGAACTTCTTCACTAGATTCTTCTTCTGGTGTTTCTTCTTCTGAAACTTCCTCTTCTGTTTCTTCTAGTTCTTCAATTTCCTGTGGTTTTGGGGCCTTTGGAACTTTTGGAACTTCTTCCTTCTTCTTTTCCACTGGTTTCTTTTTTTGGAACATCTTGTTTTACCTCCTCCAAATTTAATTGATTCTCTTTGATCTTGTTAATTATGTCATCAACATCTTCTTTCACATTTGTTGGACAGTAATTGATCACATGAGGATATTTTCTATAGTAAGCCAGTTGCTTCTTTGCATCTGGAATTGTTTTGTAAATTCTATAAATTAAGTAAGCGAAAACTCCAAACATAATAATTTTTCCAACAGTGTTCATGAATCCTGCAGCATGATAATTGGATATGATGTCATAACCTTTCCATGCAATAAAAAGAATTAAAGGAATCAAGATCATCTTTCTAATTTTAAGAGCAAAGACTAGTGATGCGTAAGGAGATGCCCTAACTTTTTTATAATTCTGTTTGGTGTGCCTTATGTTGTTCCACCAATCTTTAACTGGATTCTTTTGTTTTTTTTCCATTTTTATGAACTTCCTTTAAATGATAATCTGAACATAATGTGATTCCATTTGAAACATCAAAGCATAATTCTGGGAACTTTGCTATTTCTTTTTTATGATGTGGATGCAAATTTTTTATTCCTTTTCTATTTTTACAATATTTACAATTTTTATTCTGACAAGTAAAGTTATCTCTCTCAAATACATTATTTCTCCAGTTTTTCCACCTTGAACTTGTTCTTATTAATCTATTTTCTGATGAAATCCCTCCCTTCCAATTCCATCTTTCTTTACCTTTACTTTTTCCAGTTCTTGATTTTGATATTTTTTGTTTTGTTTGTTCTGAATGTAACATTCCATCAAATGGATGTCCTTTTTCTTTGAATTGCTTTTTTGTTGCTTTAGATAATTTCTTTTTTGTTTCTTCCGAATGTTCTTTTCCTTTATTCCAAGGAGTTTTTCCTTCAAAATAAGATTTTATTTCTCCATTAGCATACCTTTTTTTTAATGAATCGGAAATCTTTTTTTTTTGTTCTGGAGAATGTTTATAACTACCATTTCTCATCCTTGTCTTAACTGCTTTTTTATATCTTTCTTCCATTTTAGCATACCATCGCCCCCAACTGATCAGCCATTCTTTCAAATGCCTGTCCAATTCTATTTCCTTGGTTTTGTGGTGCCCTTGGAGGCTGCCGAGGATCAAAGTTCCTAGCAGCCTCGTTGGGTCTTGGAACAGGCTCAAGACTTCCAGAATCCCAAAAGATTCTATCGTGTTTAACTGCTAATCTCCCTCGTGGGTAATTAGACAATACTTGTTGAATTTCGTAAGCTGTTAGTTCTGTAATATCAATGTCCATTTTATCTTCCCTTCTCTTGTGATTTAATCTGCTTCTGGCAAACATCCACTAACATATCAATATAGTCTTCCTTACAAACATTTGAATCAAATAGTTCATATCCTAGCTTCTTGAAGAATCTTAAAACAGTTCTCAAATACTCTTCTGGATTGCTCTTATAATCTTCAACTTCCTCATCACTGCACAATGTGCAAACCCAGTTCTTCATAGGATCTGCACTCCTATCAAAATGCCTTAGTTTTGGGCAATCAAAAACAACCTCTCTTTTTCTTGAGAGCATTATGTAAGGTGTTCTTGTTTTCTTTAGAAGTTTCAATGTTCTATTCATCATTGGATGTAGAGAAGTATCATCTTCCATCATTTTCTTCAATTGTCCAGTGTAAAGGTGCGGCTGTGCTCCTTCTTTTAATTTTAAAGATACTCTGAACGCTTTGTTGAAATCAGTTGGAATCTCTTTTTTCATGGACTTTTTAGGAAGCTGCGATTTATAAATATAGCGAGGTCTTCACTATATTTATAAAATTCTTTTGTTTGTTTTTTTTATGAAATTCCTATGGACTAATGCCTCAAGGAATACTCTTAATAAAATTAAAGAGAGTATGCTTGAGCAATATGACAAGAAGGACATTAATATGTTCAAATTGAAGTTTACTAAGAAGAAAGAGTTTTTGGCAATCCCTCTTCCTTATTTTGACTGCCCTGCATTTGAATTGTATATCAATCAAAAGTTATATTCTGTTTATGTTTTTAGAAATGATGAGTGGAGTGAGATTGAATAATTATCCTTTAGGCGGCTGCCCAGTTCTTTTTGGAGGCTGCCCCTGTGGTTTTTGTTGCGGCTGAATTGCTGCAAGTGCATGTGGTAGTTGAGCCATTAGTGTTTGCAAAAGTCTAGGATCAACATTAACTTCTGCGGCATTTGGTTGCTGTGGAAGTTTTCCTTCTGTTGGAGGTTCATGCCTTAGTCTTACTTCAATAATAAATTTATGTTCCATTTTAAAGTCCCTTCATGTAGAATGGGTTTCTTCCTTTTTTAGTTAAAGTAGAAACCCAATAT